>Ga0316207_10001029_pt1 | contig 37501 bp, 63 predicted proteins | sample 6weekpyrite_MG_FD_204943 | JGI IMG/M metagenome (GOLD analysis project Ga0316207, IMG submission 204943) | Microbial mat bacterial communities from mineral coupon in-situ incubated in ocean water Damariscotta River, Maine, United States -... | ecosystem: Environmental > Aquatic > Marine >... | reverse complement strand
GATAGACGGCATGAAAACGCCATTTGATAACAGAGTAAAATTACGCCAGCAGATTAAAGACAGAATAGAGCTGGAATAACCCACAAGTGCAACCCTAACACGGCTAACGAGGCCATTAGGAAAATGAAGGAGACAGTGAGATGAAAGTACAAGATTATTTAAACAAGGTCGCATACATAGACACAATAGATATTATTGGCAATGGCGAAATGTCAGAAGTTTATAAAAGCAATTTTGATGACAGCTATATAACTCATGTTGGAATGGAAGATAATATTAAATACCTAGCAGATCGTGAGATTACAGATGAGTTAACACATGGCGTTGGCTTTAGTCCAAAGGATAACAAGTGGTATGGATGGAGTCATCGTGCTATCTATGGGTTTGAGGTTGGTTCAGAGTGCGAAAAAGGTCATTGTCATTATGTACCAAAAACACCAGAGGATTTGATAGATGACCATGCTGCCTTCTATGCGGATATTTCAGAAGAATGTGCAGAGCTTAAAAGGGCTGAATGCCAGATATTGCCAGATAGAAGCGGTATTAGAATACTTCCACATCCGGTAAAAATACCTGTAGTTAATGATTTAATGGAACTTGATAGTTATCTTGATAGAGAAGGTTTTGGAAAGCAGCCAGAAGAAATCGACATAGTTGGAGATGATTTCTATGAGATTAAATGCGGCAGAGGCGAATGGATAGCAAAAACAATGGCAGATGCAAAACAGATGGCTATAGATTTTAATAAAGGCGTTAGCTAACCCCTTAACAGATAAAGGATGAGAGAGATGGATAATAAAATGTTAGATAACGAAATGTTAGGCAGAGTATTAAGCCGTGTAATGGCTAGAAATGTACACAATATCGAGACTCAATATTCATGGGATAGCTTAGAAGATATTTTAATCGAAATGATTAATGAGCGGCCTAACTTCTCTATAAGCAAAACAACAGATCAAGATTGCTCTCAGAGAGATAAAATAAATACTCTTCTTGAAATAGCAAAAATTGTAGGCGTTTAACCACTAACCAAAACAGGTGACATATGAAAACAGTAGAAGAAAGAGCGGAGTATATTTGTGATAAATTAGATTTATCAGCTTGCGGCCTTGGTTATTGGGTGATTCTTGATGCTCTTAGAGAGCAGGACAAGATAACGCGCCATGCCTGCGCTGAGGCTTGCAGATTAGCCGGTGCTGATAGCTCAGAAAGCCTGATCGGTAAAGCATACAGTGATATTTGCATGAGTGTAAAAGCAGTATAAATAAAACTTTACCCCTATCAAAACATTGAATTAGATTAATACATTTTAATCATTAAGATAGTAGTCATAGGGTAAATAAATAGGAGCGGGAAAGATGACAAGATTTGAACATTTGCTGTTACGGATAAAGGTAAACGAAAAGATTAAGCGTGAGCATCCCAAGCCAATGCCACCCTACATAACAGCACAATGTAACAAAAAGACCGATAAGGCTAGATTAATGAGGGAAACAAAATGAATAAAAATATTGAAGATTCAGAAGGCGTTCGTTCCAGCAATGGCGTTAGTTACAGCAATGGCGTTCGTTCCAGCAATGGCGTTAGTTCCAGCAATGGCGTTCGTTCCAGCTATGGCGTTAGTTACAGCAATGGCGTTCGTTCCAGCAATGGCGTTAGTTCCAGCAATGGCGTTAGTTACAGCAATGGCGTTCGTTCCAGCAATGGCGTTAGTTCCAGCAATGGCGTTCGTTACAGCAATGGCGTTAGTTCCAGCAATGGCGTTCGTTCCAGCTATGGCGTTAGTTACAGCAATGGCGTTAGTTCCAGCTATGGCGTGATAAATAGCTCTGGTGTATGCAATGAGATATTCTGCGCAGACAAAAAAGAAACATTTAAAATCTTTGGTTCGGAAGTAACAGAATCCAGATTCGACGAGGTAATGAGTGGAATTAAGCGATCTATGGGCGATTGGTCACCAGCATTTAATAATGCATTCCAGTTATATGTTCAGGCTGGTAATGATTGGTCAAAAGTTGATGCAAGTCAAATTACTGGAATAGCCGATGATATTGATGATCCATACGAGGCATGGAAAGATATGCCAGAAGAAGGGTTAATTTATATAAAATCATTACCGGAATTTAATGCTGATATTTTCAAGCGCGTAACTGGCATTGATGTAATGAAAAACGATGAGCCGGTTATTCTTGTTGGTGAGAATAAATACAAGGTGTCAGATGTTGAAAAGGCGCTGGCGAATCTTGATCCGGTAGATTAAATAAACATCACAAGGATGTGATTATTAAGGAAATCAAAATGATTAACACACCATGCCACAGAAACAGCGACCCGATAACCAGCTACCTAGCCGATAAGCACATTACACAATCAGGAAAGCGCATGGCAGATGTAAGACGCGCTGAAAATGCTGTCAGATTGCACTCAGGGTACACATGCAGGGAGTTATCAGCATTAACGGGCATACCGAACGAAATCTTACATAAACGCCTTCCTGACTCAAATAAGCTAGTTAAGGGTCAAATGGTCAAGTGCATGATTACTGGCCGCATGGCATCACAATGGTTTATGCGCCATAAAAAACTTTGATTTCAAATAAGTAAATTTAAGCAATAAGATAATAAAAAACGGGAGAGAGAGTTGGAATATTTAGATTTCATAGATTCAAAAAAACATCTTAGCGGTAATTTCGGCTTTGATCCGTTATTCATCCCAGATATGGCTTTCGATTTTCAGCAGAATATTATCGAAAAGGCAGTTATTAAGGGTCGTATGGGTATCTTTGCTGATACTGGCTTGGGTAAAACGCTAATATCTTTGTCAGTCGCTCAGAATGTCGTTTTAAAAACAAATGGACGGGTATTGATTCTTACGCCTCTGGCTGTGGCGTTTCAATTCATTGCTGAGGCTAATAAGATCGGTATTGATGATATTGAGTATTCAAAGGACGGAAATCACACAAAGAAGATAGTTGTATGTAATTATGAACGGCTACACTTGTTTGATAGTGCGGACTTTGAGGGCGTTGTTCTTGATGAGTCCAGTATACTTAAAAACTTTAAAGGAACGATAAAAACACAGATAACATCGTTTGTTAAAAAGATAAAATATCGATTCTTAACCACTGCCACGCCTTCACCTAATGACTTTATTGAATTAGGTACAAGCTCCGAGGCGCTTGGCTACATGGGTTATATGGATATGCTAGGCAAGTTCTTTAAATCGAATCAAAACTCAGTAGATTCAAATAACCGTAATATCGGTGAAAAGTTTTATCTAAAGACACATGCTGAGGACGCATTCTTTCAATGGGTTAATACTTGGTCAATGATGGTGAAAAAGCCCAGTGATATCGGATTTAATGATGATCGTTATATTTTGCCAGAGCTGATTAAAAACACACATTCAGTACAGAATAAAAGCTTATTAGAGCATGACGGACAAGTTGCCATGTTCAAGAAAGAAGCTAAAACAATGACAGAGATTAGGCACGAGCAGAAACAAACACAGGAAGAAAGGTGCGAAAAGGCAGTAGAAATAGCAGGCGATAAAGTATCGGTTTATTGGTGTAATACTAACGCGGAAAGTGCGTATCTTAAAAATATGGATAAAGATGCTGTTGAGATTATCGGTAGTCAGTCGATAGAGAAAAAGGAAGAAATATTAAAAGCCTTTGCTAGTGGCGACATTGACCGGATTATAACAAAGGCAAAGATGACTGGAATGGGTCTAAACTGGCAGCACTGCAATCATTCTGTATTTTTCCCTACATGGAGCTATGAGCAATATTATCAGGCTATCCGTAGGTTTTGGCGTTTTGGTCAAAAACGTGATGTAACGGTAGATATGGTTATATCTGATGGTCAATCGCGGGTAATACAGGCATTAGAAGAAAAAACAGAAAAAGCTAAAAAGCTATATGAGAATTTAGTTAATAATGTAAACAGTGATTTCTCATTAGATACCAATGAAGAACTAACAAAAATAATTAAGCCATCATTTTAGGAGTTGGAAAAATGACAGACGTAAAAGATCAAAAAATAACAGACAGATATGCAATCTATAACGATGATTGCTTCAATGTGATTAAAGAGCTAGACAGCGAGACGATTGATCTATCCGTTTATTCGCCACCGTTTGCAGGGTTGTATAATTACAGCTCAGATCCGCGCGATATGAGTAATTGCGACAGTAAAGAACAGTTTTTAGAACAGTATGAATATCTGATCAAAGAAATGGCGAGAGTCACTAAAAAAGGGCGTATTAACGCGGTTCACTGTACCGATGTATTCGACAATACCTGTCGCTTATGGGATTTTCCACACGAGATAATCAAGCTGCATGAAAAATACGGATTTGAGTACCGTAACCGTATTACTATTTGGAAAGAGCCACTTAAAGTGCGGATGAGAACAATGGTTCAATCGTTAATGCACAAGTTTATTGTTGAGGATTCGACGCGGTGTTTCACGGCTATGCCTGATTACATGCTGATATTCACAAAGAAAGGCGAAAATGAGATTCCAGTTACTCACGAGTTCGGTATTAATCATTATGCTGGTGAGATTCCGATTCTGCCTAATATTCTGAGAGCATTTAACAACGCTAATAAAACAGACCATGATGAGGATAGCTTGTGGAAACATCTAAACTCAGTTAATGAGGACACAGGAATCACAAAGCTAAATCATTATATTTGGCAGCGATATGCGAGTGCTGTATGGGATGATATTAGAATTGATAATGTTTTACCGTTCCGAGAAGCGCGTGAGGAGGATGACGAAAAGCACGTTCATCCATTGCAGCTAGATGTTATTGAGCGAATTGTGGAGTTGTACAGTAACCCTAATGAGGTCGTATTGACTCCGTTTATGGGTGTTGGTTCTGAGGTTTATGGCGCATTGAGTCGAGGCAGAAAAGGTATCGGTATTGAGCTAAAAACGAGTTATTTCAAGCAGGCGATCAGGAACATTGACGCAGTAGAAGTAATTGAACCAGATCAGATTGATTTATTTTAGAGGGTTAAACAATGGATAACGACAGCTTACAAACACTATGCCACCGATTAGAGCAATTCAGAGATGATCGGGACTGGGAGCAATTCCACTCACCTAAAAACCTGATTATGGCGATAAATGGTGAGGCGGGGGAGTTGGCAAGTGTGGCTCAATGGCGCAATAACTCGGAGATTTTCACCGATGTTAAATTGCAGAATCAGGTCACTACTGAGATGGCAGACGTATTTATCTATCTGGTTAATCTGGCAAATGTACTGGAAATTGACTTAATTGAGGCCGCTAACTTAAAGATTGATGATAATGGTGTCAGATATCCTATTTCTAAATTCAAGGGAATAGCGGATAAGGCGGGTGAGTAATGGGTAAGAAACTAGAAATAGCAAAGAACATACTCGATATTGACCACAGACAAAACGCAGGCGGGTTAAAACCTCTAAAGCTATGGCTAGGTTATATCGAAGGTATACCGTTTAAGCGCAGTTCGGCATGGTGGGTTACATTCAAAGTTAAGACAGAGCCACCAACCACACGAAAGATAAAGCCGTCATTGATCAGTAACCGGATGGCATGTGGGTCAGGCTGGACACAAGAGGAGGCAACAGGCGCGTATATTGGCGAAAGCTTGCGACAGTATCGCCAGAGACTACGCAGAAACGAGAAAAGCAACTATGAGCGAATCAATGAGTTATTTGATTTCTTTAATTACAGGCCGGTGATTTAATGGAAATGCAATGTCCGATAAAAGGCTGTGGTGATACATTTGCGCGTGAGGACATGGTTTTAAATTCTCATCTTCGCAACAAGCACAATTGCAGTCATCAGCAAAGACTAAGATTAAGACTAAAGCACTGTCCACAAGACAGCGGCTTTAAAACTCAGAGCGTATCCGATGAGGAGCGCGAACTATCAAAAATGGCGGGGATATGAAATGAAAAGAGTAATGAAAAAAATCAATACAGAAGTCGGTAAGTCAATGACGCTTGATGAGGTGATGGCGGCATTATGCGACATGAATGTTTGCGTATGGAGCGGTGAAGAAGCAAATGAGTTTCTTGATGGTGATTCCATTACTGCAAAAGTAGGCGGGAAGAAGGTTGAATTAAGCGATATATCAATCACAGTTATTCGTGAGGAATACATCAATGGCTAATGATTTAAACCAGTGTACATTTATAGGCAGGCTTGGCAGAGACCCAGAGTCAAAGGCTATGCCATCAGGAACAGAAGTATGCGATTTTAGTATCGCTGTCGGATGGAAGTCTAAAGACAAAGAGGGTGCGGAGTGGGTGAATATCACGGCCTTTGGAAAGCTTGCTGAAATCTGCACTCAGTATCTGAATAAAGGGTCTCAGGTAATGATATCTGGTCGCATGAAAACAGAGTCATGGGATAAGGACGGTGTGACAAACTACAAAACTAAGATTATCGCAGATAAAATGCAGATGGTGGGTGGTAAATCAGATAACCCTCGCGTAAATGGAGCAAGTACACAACAGCCACAACAAACTGCTACGGATGGCGGGGCTGGATCGGGTGGCGGTGACTTCGACGATGACATCCCATTTGCCCCATTATCAGAGCATGGCTAAAGAGTTCAGAGCCTAGCCGGTAATTAAACTAATACTTTAATTGGATGAGCCGGCTGGGTTCTAGCATTAACTAATAGGAGATTGAAAATGAAAATATGCTCTTGTTGCGATAAGAAAAAACAATTGAACGACTTCCCTAAGTGCAAGGGAAGAAACGGCTCTTATTATTTTCGTGGCAAATGCAAGGTATGCACAAATAAAGCTGGAGTAAAAAGAATATTCACCGACCCATTACAAAAAGAAAGAAAGAGTAAGTACGATAGACAGTGGAGAAAAGACAATCCTGACAAAGTTATAGCGTTTAAAGAAAAACAGACGAATAACTTACGGATAGCTTATGAAAAGCGCAGGAATAAACTAACCGATGGTTATATATTGGCTTGTATGTGCTTAAAGAAATCTGACAATGTGCCTGCTGAATTAGTGGAAGCAAAGAGGTTGCAGATAAAAATATCAAGACTGATAGGAGAATTAGGTCATGAAAAACGTAGTCGAATTGCGGGACGATTTAGCTGATATATTTAATAAATTAAAATCAGGTGATATTAAGCCAGAAAAAGCCGCTCAAATGACAAATTGCGCTGGAAAAATCATAGGTACTTTGCGTGTTCAGATAGAATATTCTGACAAGCGAGAAGAAAAGCCAAGAATTGAGTTTTTGGATACAGACAAGATCGTTTAACAAATGAGGTGATTAATAATGTTAGGAATAAGAGTAGATGTTATTGCGTTTTCTGCGCTTGTCATTGGCGCTGCAATATTAGAGATAAATGATAAGCCCGTATCTGGCTTATGGCTGGTTATTGCTTTGTGGTTGTTTTTGACTGATTTTTTTTAGCGACTAATCAATCGTGATACAATAGGCTATGGCGTGAGACTGTCAAAAGTTCCTTGTTGAATCTGCGAAAGCATCCAAACAAGTGGTAGAAGGCAGATAGTTTTGCGCTTATTTATATGGTCAGCAGCACGGAAAGTAGACGTGCATAAGGAATCGACATATCAGCCGGTTAAGGGTCGAGAACTCTAGAGCATCCTTTCAAGGCATAGCAGGGGTAACGGCCTGCCTGACCACCAATTAACAAAGAGAAAGATAATGAGCATAGACGCAAAACAACTCAGGGATTATGTAATTATTCCAGCACTGGAAGAAATCGACGCATACAGTGAAGCGGCTGTTAATTTATTGCTTGGTACGGCAGCTCAAGAGTCAGCAATGGGTAAGTATTTAGCTCAAGTGCCATCGGGTATAGCTAAAGGTGTCTTTCAGATGGAAGGCGCGACACATGCCGATATATGGGAGAATTACCTAGCCTATCAAGACGAATTAAAAGAAAAAGTATTGAGGTCGTGCATATCTAATAACCCCAAAACACTGGTTTATAATCTTAAATACGCTGCGATAATGTGCCGTGTTCATTACCTACGAGTACCCGAAGCACTGCCAGATAAAGATGATATTGTAGGATTAGCCGAGTATTGGAAGCTGAAATATAATACGGTGTATGGCGCTGGAACTATCGATGAATTCATGGAAAACTGGCAGCGATACGCAGCAAAGGCGGCATTATGAGAGAAGGCTATGAAGGGTTTTAATATAGGAGCTGGTAGCGGTGGCTGATAACTACGAAAAGTACAGGCATTATAATAATAAAAAGATTTATAGGTTATTGTGCATGGCAGTAAATCATGAAACAGAAGAGCCAATGGTAATATACTGCAGTGATGAAAATCCAGACGGTTTAAAGTGGGCGAGAACAGCGCGAGAGTTTCACGCAAAATTTAAAAAGGTATAGAAATCTAAGTTTTTAATGTAGTATCAATGGAGAAGCATTATGAATGAAGAAGATATAGTAAAAATGCCAGTAGACCCGAATGCAAAAGAGGCGGTTCATATTGGCGTACATGGCAATGACTGGTATCTGCAAAGCCAGAGAGAGGAAAGGTTTAATATAAAAATGGGAAGGGAGCTAATAAGGCAACAGCGTGAAAAAGAGACTATGTTTTTATAAATCGCATAAAGCGTGATAAACTACCTGAAACAGTGAGTCATTCCGGTATTCAACTGAAATAAGGACAGGAAAATGCCAAAAAAGCAGCCCAAGAGTAAAAAACCAGCTCCAAAGTCACCACCAAAGAAGAAAACACCTAAAAAGCCGCCTGCTAAGCACAATGGCCGCACTCGTTACGCTTAATCCATTAGTCATAAAAAGAAAAAAGAGGCTAGATATGGGTAAGGAAGGTTTAGAGGTAGTCGATAAGGTTACTGAGGTTAACGTCAAGCTGTCGAATATATTGACGGCATTGGTTCTTATGGTGATGTCATGGGTGGGGTTCAATATCAATGCATTGAAAGACCACATGGCAGAGGCGTTATTACAGATAGCAGTCATACAAAGAGCAAATGAGCATCAGGACGAAGATATAAAAAAGTTGGAGATGTGGCGAGAGTCACATATAGAATTACACGAAAAAGAGCTTAAGTGATGAGCTGGTTTACTAATTTATTCTCATCATCAAAAACCGTCGATAACGTCATGGATAAGGATAACGGTCTACTTTCTCAGGTAGGCGGATGGGTTGGCAATATGCAATTCACGGAAGAAGAACAAGCTAAAATGAATTTAAAGATGGCTGATAGTGTGGCTGACTTTGTAAAAATGACGCTATCCGAGAACACAGAGCGAAGCAAAACCCGCAGATCAGTGGCGGTACTATGGATAAGAGTTCAATTATTTATGTTGCTGATTGTCATGGCTGTAGCGCCTTTTGATATGGAGCTGGCTAAATTCTATATATCAATCGCATTCGGCACATTAATGATCAGCGGCACATTGGCAATCATAGGCTTCTTTTTCGGGGCGCACATGCTAAGTAACCACATTGGCATCGGTAAAAAACAGGATAAGCAATAAATGGCAGCACCATCAGTCAGTGGCGGTATAACAGTTCTTCATACTTGTGATACGGGCGGTGGTACTGGTGTCGCGCCTCTCGCACCTTCATCATTAACCGGCACATCTTCCTTGTCATCTAGTGGTACACGAAGTGCGGCTTATGAATTTGGCATCAATGAAACGGGCGCTGGCAGCATAGGAATAGGTGCATCGACATTCACAGAGGCTGTATTAGGTGGTCTTTACGCAGTTACCGCAACTGATTTTACTGTCGCTAATAGATTCGCTGTTATTCATTACAGAAACTCAGGCAGCGAAACATCAGCACTGACATCCTCTAAAGGCATTATGCTGGCGGCTAATTCTGGTAGTGCAGGTACTGAGGAAGCGGCTTTCTCTGTTCGCGGTGTTGATAACTGGAATGCAGCGTATGAGGCGGCTATTGTTAATCTTAATCGCAGTACAGACTCATATCTGTATTCAGGTACATTTGATCCGTCAGATATAACCCACTTAGGGTTCGCTGTTAGTTTTGCTCAAACATACGGAAAGGTATACGTTGACTCGGTTGGTTATGTTGATCCTTTTATAGTTGTAAATGGTGAAACGGCAAACAAAGGTGATTTTGCTGATATAACATCGAACATCAATACTAATGATACTGGTGTAAACGATTCACCAACAGGCAACATGCATTTATGTTTTTTTGGCTGGGGTGTTGGTGACGGAACTACAGCAACAGAATTTTCAGAGACGCTGAAAGTCTGGGAGTTTCCAGAGACTGTAGATTTTACTGGGCTTTGGGGTCGCGCACACATAAATGATAATGACTTAGGGTTTGAAGTTAATGCCTCGGCCTCTGATGTTATTGATTTTGAGTTATGTAACTGGATTTCAGACACGTCTTTTTACTGGAACTCAATCGGCAGCACATCGGCAACAGTAAGTTATACATCGTGCGTAGTTAAAGGCGCTGGTGAGTTGACGGTAGTTGATAGTCATTCTTTCTCAGGGTGTTTATTCGACACTTGCGCAACAATCACCACAAATGACCCTACGCTAACCAGTACAACAATTAAGAACGCAACGGGCGTAGCGTTAGACCTTGACCCTGCATCGGGTAACAATTTAACTAATGTTACATTCTCAGGCAATCAAACCGCTATACGAGTCGATACAGCAGGCAGCACCACACTTGATGTAACAGAATGCACGTTTGATTCAGATAATACTTATTACATTGAATACACTGGAACCGGAACACTCACAGTCACAGCCAGCACATCAATAGCAGCAGGTAAGCTTAATGCATCCGGTGGCGGCACGATTACCGTAGTAGCACCAGATAAGGGAATTGTGTTTAGTGGTTTAGTGGCGGGCTCACAAGTTAAAGTCTTTGCTACTGGTACAACGACTGAGCGTTTTACAACATCATCAAGTGGTACATCAGAGACTTATACGGCAACTGTTGAAGAAGATATTGATTACACTATCTACTTAGCAGGACGTATTTTGATTCGTGTTACTGGTTATACAGTCGGAGCCACGCAAACTACAGTATTAGTGAATCAAGAGGTGGATCGTGCATATGTTGCTAGTTCTGGTTTAACGTACACAACCCACACCAGCGCCACAGCCGGAACAAAGATATTTACGCTTAACACCGATTCTACCTTGCAGAATTATTACTCTCACATGGTAGAGGAATGGATAGCGCAGGCCACGTTAAAGAATGTCGAATTCCCGATTGTACCTAATGGCTCTGACTCGTTTACATTGAAAAACGGATGGGAGTTCAGCAGTGCAACAGATATAGCGTTTTTATCCCGTGATGGTATGCGTTATCTGGATGCAACAGATACACTGACAGCAACATGGGCGGCTATTTTAAGTATTGGTGATACCGATACCATGACCGCAGAGTATCAGCAGGTCGATGGTGCAGCACCTACCAATGCAGCCAATACAGGTGACGTTGATGAGTTAATACAGGTTTACGGTGATGCGACTCATGGCAACTTTGATTACACAGGTTACATGGTTATTAAGTATCAAGAAAATGGCTATATGCAGGGCGTAGTGGATGTTGTGGATACTTACGGCACATTAGCCGATGCTTTGTACGTGGTAGCGGTACAGCCAACAGCAATAGCGGATTTCACAACAGGCGATCCGGCTTTAGCTAACCCTCCGGTTATTACAGATCACGGCGCAACACCAACAACGTGGAATAGTAAAGATTTCTCTATAACAATTACTGATTCAGCAGCCGGTAATACGGGTGATGATATCATGCGCTGGATTAACTACAATCTAGCTCAAGACGCGACCTTTGAGGGCAGTGATCCGTTTAACTGGCCTGACATGGTGGTTGAAAGCGGGGATGATTATGCCACAGAGCGTGGTGATTTAATTGGCTCGGCTGGTGCAGCTCTAAAGGGCATCAGGGTTGTTAAGAATGACGGAACAACGTCACACGCTGATTTTATTAAGCACATGGCCGATGATGGCACTTACTACACCGTACCCGTTACAGCGACAGCAGCGGTCACAGGAATGCCGACAGCGGGCGCTAATATTCGTTTACAAATCACTAACGAGACAGGCAGAGCCGGTACAACATGGTCAACCGGTCAAAGCGTTACAGCAGGCGATTATTATCTAAGATCGACCGGAGTAGGCGCTGAGAACAGCAACACAGGTTTATTCTTTGTTGCTAATAACTCAGGCACTACCCATGCAACCACAGAACCGACATGGGATACCACAGCAGGAAACACGACTGTAGATAACGATATAACGTGGACTTGCCGAGCGGTTCAATACCACAGTGCAGACCCTGCTACAGCGAATTACAGCTCTAATTACACAACCGGAGAGGAGTTTGCAGCCGGTGATACAGCGCGGATAAGGTTCTCAGAGCTGAATGGGGCAACAACATTCAATACCTTTGCACAGAATGCAGTCGTAACCAGCACAGGATTCAGTGTGGCGTGTGATGAAACAGCAGACGCAGTTTATGCAACGAATGCAGATGACGGCTCATTAGTAACTAAATTCACGGCAGATTTTACCAATGTCGAAATAGACCTATCAGCAAATGAGAATTTCCACTCAAAAGAGGCGTATTCTTTCTACTGCTATCAATTAACCACAGCAGACGGCATAGAGATGTTCTGGGATGGCGTGGTCGCTGCTGATACAGGCAACTACAAGATAGTAACGGCTACGCTAAATCTGTACTTTGACAACACCACAACAGCATCAAAACGTCAGACAGACTCAGCCAGAATATACCGTGATGATGATACCTACCCAGTTAAAGACCCGACTACATCGGGCTATGGCGTGGACGTAAACTGGAAGTCACAGGTCTATGTTGTGGAAGTGTCGACAGGCAACGCGGTTAATCAGGCAACTGTTCAGGCTGCTTTGACGGCTCAAGGGTATACAACTACGAGAGCGCCTTATATTGATGATGTCAAAACAAAGACAGATCAGCTTACCTTCACAAATACTGGTGAAGTGGACAGTAACACTAAATCGATGAACGATAGCGAGGTGCTGGGTTCCGGAATAGATAGCGACTTGTGGCGTGGCTAGTTTTGCATCAACTGCGTTTTCCACAAGTGCGTTTGATGGTGATGCCTATTCACTAGATGGTGAGGCAGCAGCGGTATTAGCAGGGGGTGTAAAGCGTAAAATCAAGCCCATGCCTAAAGGCTTCATGCCTTGGGAAAAGGAAGAAGATGATTTCATAGAGGAAGTCATAGAGGAGATAAAGCGACCTAAACTAAGGATAGTTAAGAAAGCACAGCCAGATTTTGACAGCACATTAGAAGCGGAGCGTATTGATAGAGAATTAATCGCAGAGCTGCAAGAAAGCGAGAGAATCAGAAAGAAACGAATAAAGAGACGAAAAGCGATAGAAATGCTATTATTAAGTTAAACCACACCCTAGCAGGTGAATTATGGAAGCCAAAGACAACGTAATTAACTTATTTGAATATAAGCTAAACAACAACAAAGAAGATGAGGCCACAGCAGACGCTATGCGATTTGCTTACTATATGTCTAACTTCGCTGATGATGACTTCCAACAACAACTAGACGAGTTTAACCTAATACCAGAGTTAGACGATAAACCAGAGGGCTAGACAATGGCATGCTTTAAACCAAAGAAAACTAAGGGCGGCAAAGGTCGCGGTAAGTAACAATAATTTAGCCAACCCCTAACGGAGCTAATACATTGAAATGGCAGCAAAAAGAGCAGAACAAAATAAAAAAATAAGGCGCGAAGCTTTAAGAGAGGAGCTACAGAGCCGAGAGTACATCAGGCAAGTACATAGAATACTTGATACTGATGATGAATCGCTTAATGTGCCAGCAGCTAAGTTAAAACTAGACGGCTATTTTAAGCTGTTAGCAAAGACGCTTCCAGATGTTAAGTCTGTTGAGCTTACTGGTGAAGATGGCGAAAAGCTTATTCCCCCTGCTATCTTAGTTAAGCATGAATGAAGTCGAGATAGTATTCCCTAAGATATTCAAAGAGCTGGACGAGCCGCACAGATACAAAGTTATGTATGGTGGTCGTGGTTCTGGTAAGTCGTGGACGGTAGCCAGAAAGCTTTTACTAAAGGGTGTTCAATCACCTATTCGCATTCTCTGTACTCGTGAGCTACAGAAATCTATCAAGCAATCAGTACACAAGCTGCTTAAAGATCAGATAGACGCAATGCAACTGCAAAACTTCTATATGGTGACTGACTCATCAATCAAAGGCATTAACGGCACTGAGTTCATGTTCATGGGTGTTAAGATGAATAGCCATGAGATTAAATCCACAGAGGGTATCGATATATGCTGGATAGAGGAGGCTGAGAACCTTACAGAGAGCAGCTTTGATATTATCGATCCTACAATCCGTAAAGAAAAATCAGAGATTTGGTGTACTTATAACACGCGATTCAAGTTTGATTATCTACATAAGAAATTCGTAATAGATGAGCCACCACCTGACTCATGGGTTAAATTAATCAACTATACTGACAATCAATTCTTTCCTGATGTGCTTAAAAAGCAAATGGAAACAATGAAAGAGAGGGATTATGAGAAATACCTCAATGTATGGGAAGGCCAGCTTAAACAACTTGCTCAGGGTGCGATATTTGGCAAACAGATTGTTGATGTTAAAAAGAATCACCGTATCACGTATATACCGATACAGAAAAACTGCGAAGTAGATACCTTTTCGGACTTGGGTAAGAATGATCAGACGGCCTTCTGGTTTATGCAGCGCGTAGGGCTTGAGTATCGATTTATTGATTACTTTGAGGGTAGGTTGGAAGAAGTCGAATATTATACTAAATTCATTAAAGATATTGGTTATAACTACGGCACACACTATATGCCACATGATGCAGACCACGACAGGCTCGGAATGGTTAGAAATATCCGTGAGCAGTTTGAAGATGGCGGGGTAAAGCCTATCGAAATAGTGCCAGTAATTAGCCAAAAAACAGCAGCAATCCAGATGGGGCGTGATGTATTCCCTAATTGTTGGTTTCATTTGGGTAAAGATGATAAAATCGCTGATAGCGAATGTGAAGGCTATCTTGAATGGTTGCCTGATGAGTTAAACACTAGATCGAAACGAGCCGAGAGGGGATTTGAAGCTTTGTGTAATTATCGCTATAAATACAATGATGATGACAAGGTATTCCAACGTAAGCCACACCACGATTGGGCTAGTAATGGCTCTGACGCATTCTTACAATTTGCACAAGCCGATAAGTCATCAAATGACGATTGGGGCAGTGATCTAAACTACCAAAATGGCAGCATTGCATGATATCTGATAATACGCTTGCATCGATTATACAAACACAGCTCACCAATTCTATCGGGGGCTATTCATCTGATCTACAAAATGAGCAAGCTAAGGCAATGGATGCTTATTTCGGGCGGCCTTACGGTGATGAGGTTGATGGCCTATCCAGTGTTGTTACGCGAGACGTGTTAGAAACTGTCGAGTGGATCATGCCATCATTGATGCGTGTATTTGCCAGTGGTGAGCGAACAGCGCAGTTTGACCCGACAGGTGAAGAGGATGAAGATCAAGCCAATCAAGAAACCGATTATATAAACTACGTCTTTAACAAAGAGAATGACGGCTTTGAAATTCTCTATAGTTGGTTTAAATCAGCCCTGTTGCAAAGAAATGCTTATGTAAAGGTTTGGATCGATGAAGAAGAAAAGATTACAACAGAGACGTATGAAGGCTTAAATGATGCCGAATTAGAATATGTATTAGATCAGGATGGCGCAAAAGAGCTTGAACATGATGTCAGAATAGATATGCAAGTACAACCCGACCCGATGACAGGGCAGCCAATGGAAGTACCTGTAGAGCTGCATGATATTAAGCTGGAAATCACCACCACTACAAAGAAAGTTAATATTGCTTCTGTTCCTAGTGAAGAACTGCGGATAGCCAGATCAACTAATTCTCTTTCACTGAAAGACTCACCCTTTGTTTGCCATTCACGCACCATGACACAATCCGAGCTAATCGGTATGGGCTTTGATGCAAAGCTTATTCAGTCATTGCCGAGTTATGACGGTGAGAAAGACGGTGAGCTTGAGATAGCGCGTGAACAGCTAAATGATGAAGATTCATCACAGTCTGACCCTGCTGACCAATCAATGCGTGAAATCGTTGTTGATGAGTCATATATCCGCATGGACATGGACGAAAGTGGCCGCGCTCAGTTATGGAAGGTTATCACGGCTGGTACGGTGGTATTAGATAAGGAGCCTTGTGATTTCATTCCATTCCCTGCTTTATCGCCTATTCTTATGCCGCATCAGCACTTAGGTTTAGGTGAAGCTGATTTAGTTATGGATATTCAGCGCATACGATCAGTATTGACACGACAGATGCTTGATAATCTTTACTTGACGAATAACCCTGAAAAAGAAGTATTACAGGGTAAGGTCAATATGGATGATTTACTTACATCTTGTGTCGGTGGCGTTAAACGTGTAAAACAGATGGGTTCAATTAATCCTCTGACAGTACCATTTACAGCCGGTGCAAGTATGCCGATGTTAGAATTATTGGACGGTATGCGTGAGTTTAGAACAGGTGTAGGCCGCAATAACATGGGTTTAGATGCCGATACGTTAGCACAAAGCACCAAAGGCGCGTTTATGGGCGCTATGGAGCAAGCTAACCAGCGTTTAGAGATGTTGGCTAGAACCTTCGCAGAAACCGGCATCAAAGAATTATTTATGATGGTTCATGAGCTAGTCATTAAGCACTATGACGAAAAGACCGGCATCATGTTAAATAATAAGTATGTTGATATCAATCCTACTGAGTGGAAAACCCGCGCCAATATGACGGTAGTGGTTGGTCTGGGTACTGGCAATCGAGATGCCGAATTGCAGCAGTTATTCACCATTGCAGAGAAACAAGAAGCACACGTCATGCAAGGCAGTCCATTGGTAACGGTCAAGAACCTGTATAACACCTATGCAAGACTGATTGAACGTGCAGGCTTAAAGAGTCCGGCTACTTACTTTACTGATCCGGATAGCCCAGAAGCACAGCAAGCCGCACAGCAGCAAGCACAACAGAAACAGCAAGACCCTAATGAAATGCTAGTTCAAGCACAATTGAAGATCGAGCAAGATAAGGTCTTGATGGACAACAAAGAGCTTGAGCATAAGACGGCTATGGAATCACGCGAGATTGATCTTAAAGAACGTGAAATGGCACTGAGAGAGCATGAAGCGGGTATGAGACCACAGATTGAAGCGGCTAAGATAGAATCAGACCGCTACAAGGTCGATACACAAGCACAAACTGATATTGCTATTGAGCAGATCAAAACAGGCGCAAGCTTGCAGGAATCAGTGGCTACAGCTTTAGTCAGTCAACAAACCCAGAGCGATAACCAGCTTGATCAGGTAATCAATGGGTTATTGGGCGAAATGGCTACGCTGAGAAGCGATAATTTAGATGCGCTTAGTGGCGTTAATGAGCAGTTTAAGGATCAATTAAGTACGTTGGTGGCGCAATCTAACAGACCACGACGAATCATATACGATGATAACGGTGAGCCAATAGGCGTTGAGCCGGTGATTGAATAGCCAACCAATAGGAGCTATGAGAATGAATTGGAAATTTTGGAAAAAAGAAGCAAAGCCAGAGCGTAAGGTTTTACACTGGGCTGATCATGATATGGACGCATCAGAGCGCACCATGAGAGCTAAGGAAATTGTAGCTAATCCTTTAATGATGGAAATATTCAGGGGGATGGAAGAAGGGCTTAATAATCAAGCGAGACATGCTGATTTATCGAATCATATTGAGCTGATGAGCTACACTCAGGGGCTGCAAATCCTTGATCAAATGATCGAATATATCGAAGATCGTATTAATGATGAAAAAGTAGTAGAATACAATCAGAAAGTGGTAGGTTTAAAACACTAACGGATTTTCTTGTCGTGATGACATAATATCCCTTGACGGAGACACGCAATGAGCCAAGCAGACGCAGCCATTGAACCAATAGAAGTAACAAACGTCGAAACAGCAGCCCAAGAAATTGAGCGCAGAATGACGGAAGCAGAGCAGACCAAAGATGAGGTTGTTGAAGAAGTAGAAGAACAGAATATTAGTCCTGATGACGAGGTAGAAGATACTGAAACATCAGATGAAGAAAGTAATGAATTAGAACAAGAGTCTGAGGAACAAGAACCGGACGCGGAAGAAGGCGAGACACTTCATTATGAAAACGTCAATGAGATTGCGGAAGCACTTGAATTAACCCCAGAGGAATTTCTGGAAAATATCAAGATTACTCGCAAAATCGATGGCGTAGAAGAAGAAGTTACCCTTGCAGAGCTTCGCAACGGCAATCAGCGTGACGCAGACTATAGACGCAAGACGACAGAGCTTGCAGATAACCGGAAAGCCTTTGAAAGTGAAGTGAATCAAGCCAGAGGTCATTTGGAGCAGCAATTACAAGAAGCTGCAGCAATGACGACCAACCTTGAGCAGCAACTAATGGGAGAGTTTCAGTCTATTGATTGGAATGCTTTAGAGCTTGAAGATCGTGAAGAATGGCTGGTTCAGCGTCAGAAGTTTGGCGAAAGAGCGCAGCAAATCGAAACGATTAAAACACAGTCACAGCAACAGCTATCCGAACAACAGCAGCAATTACAGGCTAGACATCAAGAGGAGCAAAACGCCTACTTAGCAAACCAGAGTGAATTACTAATCTCATCGATTCCAGAATGGGCAGATAATACCGTTAGGGAGTCACAAGCAAAAGAGATGAGTAATTTTTTAACTGAATATGGATTCTCGGAAACCGAAGTTGGCCAAGTCGTAGACCATCGATTAGTTAAGCTTGCATTGGATGCCATGAAGAACAAGGGCAAAATAGGCAAGATTGACGTTGTTAAGAAAAGGGTTAAAAAGCTACCTAAAATTGTTAAGCCAAGCGCAACGGTCGATAAGAAGATCATTGCTAAGAAAGAGCAGAACGACAAGCTGAAACGCTTTAAGCAGAAAAGCAAGCATTCCAATAAGGATGTTGCAGACATGCTCTTTGATAGAATGTAACCAAATTAACTAATGTCGTGATGACATAGGAGAAATACAATGGCACAAGCAGCAGGTATAGTAGCAACATACGATGCAGTCGGTAATCGTGAAGATTTAAGTGATATGATTTTCAGTGTATCACCATACGAAACCCCTGTACTATCGGCAATTAAAAGCGGTAAAGCAACGGGCAAGAATCACACATGGCAGGAAGATTCGCTGGCAGACGCAGCGGCTAACGCTCACATTGAGGGCGATGATGCTAGTCCAGCCGATCCAGCGGCTACGACTTTACTGTCGAATTTTACGCAAATCTTCAAGAAACATGCTGTAGTTTCTGGCTCACAGGAAGCGGTAGACAAAGCAGGCCGTAAGTCTGAGATGGCTTTCCAAGTGGCTAAACGTCTTAAAGAAATGAAAAAAGATGTTGAGTATGCGCTACTGGATAACGGTGTAGCTAACGGTGTTGGTAATGCGAAAGTTGCAGGCGATAACACAACAGCCCGTGAAATGGGTTCATTAGCAACTTACCTGACTTCTAATGTAAGTGTTGGCGCTACAGGTGCGGCGGCTACTGGTAACTCGGCAGACGTAATGACCACTGGTACTGATCGTGATCTGACAGAGGCTATTTTAGCAACAGCTCTGACCACAGCTTATACCAATGGCGCTAACCCTACTATGCTGGCAGTATCAGCAACGAATAAGGGTGTTGTAGGTGATTTCACGGCAGGCGGTGCTACTCGCTACGTTTCAACCGATGAAAGCTCATTAAATGTATCTATTGACGTTTATGAAGGCGACTTCCACACATTGAAGGTTGTACCATGCCGTCAATTAGTGGGTGATAATGTTTACTGTATTGATCCAGAGTACCTTTCTTTAGCAGACCTTCGAGGTGTATCGACTAAAGACTTAGCGGTAACGGGTGATTCAATGCGTAAGGAAATCATCTGGGAGACTACGCTTGAGGTCTGTACAGAGGCAGCCCACTGCGTGATTGCGGACACTAACGGTTAATAGGTGAATACTATGAAATGCGAAGTATTAAAAACATTTGCAACAACAGAAGGCGATATGATCAACAAGAAAAGATCGCAACAAGGAAAGACTATTGTTGATCTGGAAGACAAGGAAGCAAAAAAGGCTATTGATGCTGGATTTGCAAAGGCAGTAAAATAACCCATAGGGCGGCTACCATAGCGCCCTTTTACTAACTTAAATGAGTAAAGAAAATGGCAGATGAAAAGAAACCAGCAAAAAAGCCTAAAATGTTTAAATGTGAAGTATTGCGTGGCATTGGTATTGATGCAGATGAAGCGACTTTAAAAGAAGCTGAATTGCGCTGTAAGCGTCGAAACATTCCTTTTATTAAAGAAGGTCTAACATCGATGGTTTACCCTAACAAGCCAACGTCTAAAGACAATGGTAAGACTATTATTGAGCCAGAGCCTGTATTTGTAGATTTGCCACGAGAAGTAGCGCGTAAACTGCAAAAAGTTGGTGCTGTCCGTGTCGATATCTGATAAATATCACTATGACGAGAAAGAGGATAAACTGCACATAGAAACGGTGCAGGATGTCCAGCCGATACTAGAGGCGAATAAACGCGCCTTTAATGACGCAAGGGAGTTTAAGAGCGAGGTTTTTAACAAGAAAGCCTCTATCCCTATGGTTATATTATTGTCATGGCTGGATAATAAGGGGATCACCTATAGAGAATTTACTATGGATGATTCAATATTAAAGCGATTTCTTAATGACCCTGATAACAAGTTTTGTCTAACCCGAAAAGGCAAGGTATAAATGGCACTAATAACCAATTATGGCGAATTAAAAACAGAGCTTGCTACTTTGTTGCATCGGACTGACTTAACTGATCTTATTCCTAATTTCATTCAGTACGCTGAAACTGTGATAGGGGGTGATCCGGAGCCTAACAGCATGGACGCTCTTGAGGGTATCAGGACAAAAGACCAGCATAAACGTGTAACAACTTCGATTAGCTCTCAGTATCTTGATATTCCCACAGACATGATGACTATCAAAGATATTCAGATTAATCTCAGCCCTGTTCGGTCATTGGATTATTTAACGCCTAAAGTAATGACGGCTAAATACCCGTCGAGTCCGGCAGGCACACCAGAAGCTTACACAATCCACGGTGATGAGTTTCAATTCAGTCACATACCTAGCACTAGCCTTGAGTTAGAAATTAGCTATGTAGCGAGATACACGGCTTTTAGTGCTGACTCAGACACTAATTGGCTATTAACAAATCATCCATTTGCTTATTTATACGCAGCCATGATTGCAGGTTCGGCTCACTTAGATGAACCTAACACGCAGAAATGGGCAATGCTGTATAAATCGATAGCAAGCGGCATTAACGTAACAGAGAGAGACGGAAACTACGGTGCTAATTTATCCGCAAGACCGGCAACAGCAACACCATAATTAATCACTGTCGTGATGACAGAGAGGGCATAACATGGCTTTAGAAACAGTCACCCACATATCAGACCTTAACGTATCTAATCCGACAGCCACAGACGGATTGACGCAAGGCGATGATCATATCCGTAACCTCAAGACGGCATTAAAAACAGACTTTCCTAACATTAACGGGGTTGTGAGTGCATCTGATGAGGATTTAAGCGCGTGTGAGAACTTTGAAGAAACGATAAGCGCCACGACTTCCGAGGTATCGATTGCTACAGGCAAAACATTAAATATTGTTGATGATGGTGCAGGGCTTGAATTTGGTGGTACGGCTTTAACGTCAACGGTGGCAGAATTAAATAAATTAGCCGGTAATGCGGTAACAGCGGCAGACCTGACAAAACTATCAGAAGTTACGGCAACATCAGCGGAATTAAATATATGTGATGCGCCTAATGCAGCAAATAAAGCATTAAAGCTTGATGCAAACGCAATAGCGCCTATAGCCAATCTCCCTGTAGATGTTTTTACTGGCTCATCTTCAGTTTCAGGGGAGTCGTGGAGCGGAGATATAACGCTAACGCTCTCTAATGTATCGACCGCATATGGAGTCTCAATGCTAGGCAAGAGTTCGGGCGGCGTAGCTCAGAGCTTTATATTAGAAATTATAGATGAAAATGGTTATGTAGATTCAACGGCAACAAATATAATTAATATATCAACAGCATCGGCAGCAGGAACGTTAAAACTAAATATGTATAATGCCGACACAATAACAAGAACTATCTATTACCGTGTCGTGGCGCATGGTACTGTTTAATGTTTAAATTAATAAAAGATTTAGGGTCTGCCGGTATAATATCTGATACTGACGCACGATCAATACCAGAAAATGCCTTCACATCTGGCGAGAATATCCGGTTTATTGATAACAATGTTGAGAAGTCTAAAGGAGAGTCAGAGGTTTATACGACTCCTGCTGTTGACCCTTACTGGTTATTACCTGTTCAAACCTCATCGGCTTATTACTGGATATACCCAAGCTTAACCAAGTGCTATGTAACAGATGGCACGACTAACACGAATATCACCAGACAGACGGCCTCGGTTGATGTTAATTACTCAGCAGACGCGGATATAGGCTGGAATGGTGGTATTATCGGGTCGGTTCCTATTGTTAATAACGGTGTTGATGATCCGCAGATGTGGACACCTGTTGGCACTGGTACAAAACTACAGTCATTAACATGGTCATCAGGTACAACGTGGTCAAGTGAGTCAAATACAGCTCGCGTTATACGTCCGTTTAAGCAATTTCTAATCGCCATGCATACTACGGAATCAGGCACTGAGTATCGACAGCGGATTAGATGGTCACACCCTGCTGATAGCGGATCGGTTCCAAGCACATGGGATGAGACAGACACTACTAAAGATGCAGGCGTTTATGATCTTGAGGAGGGCGGGGGTTCGGTTGTCGATGGTTTGCCACTACGCGATACCTTTATCATTTACAAAGACAACAAGACAATGGGTATGCAGCATATCGGTGGCCGCGCTGTATTCCGTTTTTATGACATCTTTGAGCAATCCGGCATCCTTACAAGGCGCTGTGTTAAATCGTTCTATGGCAAGCATTTTGTCGTGACTAACGGCGATGTAATTGTGCATGATGGCAATACGTTTGATTCTGTTATCAATCATCGTAAGAAAAAAGAGCTATTCGCTTTAATTGATGCAACAAACTATCAGCGTACTTTTGTTAGCCCTAATTATCAGAAAAATGAGATGTGGGTATGCTTCCCTAAAACCGGCTCAAGCTTTGCTGATACGGCTTTCATCTGGAATTTTAAAGATGACACATGGACAACTAAAAATATACCTACAGTCAAGCACATGGGCTATGGGCTGGTTGATCCTAACGAGGCAGACACATGGGCTAGTACAACCGAAACATGGGATTTGGCACAAGGCTCATGGGGTGAATTGTCTTATAGTCCGACAGTTATTAAAAACCTCATGGCTGGCTCTACTAAGTTTTACATGGCTGACGATACCGAACAGTCAGACGGTACAAATATCACGGCCTATTGTGAGCGTGAAGGGCTTGATTTTGGCTCTCCGGACATTGTTAAGCGTGTTACCCGTGTTTGGCCTCGTATTGATTGTTCAGGCGATATTACGGTTTATGTAGGTTCTCAGATGGTGCATACGGACAGTGTGACGTGGAAGGCATACACTTATTCATCGGGTGATGATCGTATCGATTGTGATGTAACGGGTAAATTAATCAGCTACCGGATTGAATCAAGCACTAATGTCACATGGAAGGCGCACGATATTGGCTTTGAATACACAGAGAAGGGCAGGTTTTGAGCTATCAACCCAATCCCATAAATGACGGCTCGATAATCGGCCAGTACCTTAATACTGAGCTTCATAAGTTAGCGGATAGCTTGCAGAATCTTGAAGTAGATAGCACCGCATTCAAAATATGGAATGTAGAGCCAGATAAACCACGACAAGGCGAATTATATTATGCCGATGGCACAAACTGGGATGCTGGAAGCGGTGAGGGGCTGTATTTATATTCTGCCGGTCAGTGGAATTTTATAGCTCTATTAGGCGCTAGTGGATTTTGGGCTTCTGTAACAGCTTCGATAAATGCGTCCAAGGTAACGGGGGCTGCACAGCCTAATTGGTCGGTATTTCGTGATGGTATATATGCTTATGCTTTTTCTGCTTCGGCATTAAATGAAGCGTGGGTTTGTCTACATATCCCGCATTCATACAAGCGCGGTACGGATATTGAGCCTAGTTTACATTGGGCGGCTGGTAACACGACAAACACTGGCACTGTCCGGTTAGGAGTGGAGTACACCATTGCTAAATCGTTTGGTGTAGAGGCATTCCCCGCATCAACAACGATATATGTGGAACAAGCGGCTAACGGCACACCGTATATGCATTATCACTTAGATTTTGACCCTGCTGATGTGATACCCGCAGACTCAAGGGAGCCGGACACGCTTATTATGGCAAGGGTATTTAGAGACGCCGCGCACGCTAACGATACATTTACTGGAGATGCTTTTATCTTGAACTTTGATTTACACGTACAGATGGATAGGATTGGCACACTGAATAGTGATTCGGATTTTTATACATAGGGGCTAATATGAATTATCTAATCGTTATATTTATCACGGCTTTATTAATCGGATGTGGTCAGAAGTGCGAAGTTGAGACAGATAAGGATTATTTCGACGGCGAATATCACCGTATCCCTGTTTGTGAAGAAGAAAAGTATTTTATCGATGGTTAATATTATCGCGATAGAGTCACACTTCATTGATCAGGTATGGCCTAGGGTCGAAGGTCATATTAAATCTGCTTTAGACCATGCAAAAGGCGAATTGTCGATAGAAACATTGAAAGACCGATTGAAAGCTAAAGAATCATTACTATTAGTAGCTATGGATAATATGATTGTTTTAGCGTCGATAGTTTGTGAGTTAGTCGATACAGAATCTGGCAAAGTTTGTCATATTGTTGCAGCCGGTGGCAAAGATTGTGATTCATGGCTAGATGAGTGGTATAATCAAATCGTGCCAATCGCTAAAGATCAAGGCTGCGTAAGATTATCGGTAAATGGTCGTAAGGGCTGGGAGAAAAAACTCAGTAAATACGGTTTTGAATATGCCTATACAACATTACACAGAGAAATAAGCGAATGAGCAAATCAAAGACAAATCCCACAAGGCCAGCCCAAGTATGGGGTGATCAATCCGGCTATTTAACCGACTTATACGGTCAAGGCGCTGAATTATTAGCCCAGCAAGCCCCAGAATCTGATCTAACGACTCAAGGGCGTGAACAGGCTGTCGGTTATGCACAATCACCCGCCCTACAGAATTTAATACAACAGTCACAAGCTGTATTAAGCACAGCAATGACCCCACAGCAAAACCCATACTTACAAAAGGCGATTAGTTCAGCGATCAGACCATTAACTCAAAGGTATCAAGAGGATGTCTTAGGTGGTATTACTGATGAGTTTGTACAAGCCGGTCAAACAGGTGGCAGTCGTCAAGGTATAGCCGAAGGTATTGCGGGGCGTGAATACTTACAGCAGGTCGGTGATATTGCCTCAGATATGTCATATCAAGACTTTACAGGTGGTCAGGAGCGAATGCTTCAAGGTCTCAGCCAAGCGCCAACGGTGGCGAATCTGGGTATGATTCCGGCTGAGATTATGCAGCAAGCCGGACAAGCTGAGCAGCTAGCCCCTTGGCAGCAATTACAGTTACAGCAAGGTTTAATTGGTGCGCCTACTGTCTTGAGTCAAGGCGGCGGTGGTGGTACTGGCGGTACGACATCTGCACTACCATTCTCAATTAAGATATAGGTGAGACATGGGATTATTAACTGACTGGATAAAAAGAGGTTGGGCTCAAGAGGATCAGGCCGCAGAATTAGCTAGACAACAAGAGGCGGCAGGTACGGTTAAAGGCTTGATTGGTCAGGCAGCAGCACCTTATCAACTTGCCACACCACAGCAAGAACAGATGAGCGCAGACCCATTAGCGCCTGTTGAGGTATTTGACGAATCAGACCCGATATTACAACAGCAAGGGCTAAAGAAAGCCGGTACAGGTTATCTAGGCTCATTAGCTGATGTTGACCCACGCGCCAGAGAAATGGCACAAACCAAACTCTATGGCGGATTATTAACGACTCCGGGCTATGAGCAGATTGGCGCACAAGGGATACAGGGTTTATTAGGTAGGCAAGCCAAGTTTAGAGATACCGGAATTAAGCCAACTGGCGTTATGCAAAATCTATTGGCTGCCGGATATAAAGAAGGCACGCCAGAATATCAGCAAGCCATGAAAGATTATCTTTCTAAAGCGCAAACACAGATAAATATGGGTAGTAAAAATATACCTGTAACCGACTTGATGAAAATGCGAATGCCTGACGGCTCACGCCCTCCCGTTGGTTTGACGTATGAGCAGGCGCAAGGGCTAGGCGTGACGCTCAAAAAAGACTTGGCATCGGATAGCGCCTCAAAATTAGCTATGTTAGATACGGCTAGACAAGGAATTAAAACGATACAGCCATTAATTTTCAAAAACGGCAAAATTGATCGCGACTTAATCAAGCAGGCTTGGGCTATTGGTCAATTTGAACCGGCAGCAGCGTTAGCTTCACCAGAGGCCGGTAAGATATTCGCTGGCATGGAATACGGTATTCAGGCGATAACAAGGGCAGAAACCGGTGCAGCAATGCCAGCAACGGAGATTGATAACACTCGTAAGCGATTCATGCCAAAACCTTGGGATAGTGACGAGGTGGTCAATCAGAAATGGTCGGCTTATCAGTTGTTCATTAATAATGCGTCCAAATATATCAACCCTAAAGCGGCTAAATCAGGTCAATGGGGTAATGCCATCGACTTTGATAAACTGATGAGTGATGTAGGCACAAAGACGGGCGCGAAACCTAAAGGATTGATATATCAACCTAAAACGATGAAGTTTGAGGACTTGAAATGAATGTAACAATGCCAGACGGAACATTGATTGAAGGCGTACCGGACGACTACACAAAAGAACAAGTCTTATCGATGTACGAAAAACAAAAGCCGAAGCCTGTTACTGATGTTCCAAAAGAGTTGACGACTGGTGAGAAGGCTTTGGGCGGCACTCGTTCATTCCTTGAAGGTCAGACTATGGGTTTTGCTGATGAGATTGGCGCATTCATGGCCGCAATGAAAGCAACAACAGACCCTCGGACAAAGCATATCCCTTGGCAGGAATCGTATAGAGATATTAAAAAAAGTCTTAGCGGTGAGCAGCAAGAGTTTGAAAGACAAAATCAAGGGCTTGCGCTAGGGCTTAATGTTGCCGGTGGTTTATTAACCGCACTACCAACAGGTGGCGCTGCTTATGCATCTAGGTTTGGGCAAATGAACCCAGTTAAAACGGCTGTTGGATTGGGCGCTGCTGGGGGTGCTGTATCGGGTACTGGTTATGCGCCTGAAATGAAAGATGTTCCGGCTTATGCTGGGCTTGGCGCTGCTGGTGGTGCTGCTTTAGCCCCTGCCGGTTACTATGCTGGCAAGCTTTTAAGTAAGGGCGCGGGTGCTGTTGGTAGAATGTTAAAACCAGAAGCGCCACAAACGACTATTAGTCGCACAGTCGGTCATTATGCTGGTCAAGACGAGGTCACGCCTGAACAAATGATTAAAGCGGCTCGGTTAATGGGGTCAGAGGCTACGCTATCCGATGTGGGTGGTCAAAACCTAAAATCATTGGCAATGACGGTAGCTCAGAAAGGTGGCTCACAAAAAACAGCGGCCTTGAAAGGATTTGCAGAAAGACAGAAAGGGGCTACAAAACGGATTATGAAGTCGCTCCGTAGCTTATCAGGCGGTGATGAGAATTTCTTTAAGAACCAGAAGGCAATAGTCGATAGACGATTCAAGGAAGCAAGCCCATTGTATGAGGCAGCCAAAAAAGAGTCATTGTCTACTGATGATATGGTAGGCGTATTTAATAAGGTTCAATCGGTAGTTGACGATTACAACCCGTCGAGAGGAATGTTAAAGGAATTTACCAAAGGTAAAGGTGAGCATAAGGTATTCAAGACATCAATTAAAGAATTGCACTCTTTACAAAGACAACTACGAGCCGCTTCAAATACAAAATATAAGGCAGGTGATAACGAACTAGGTGCCGCCTACAAAAAGATGCACAAAATTATCATTGATGAGCTATCTGCAAAAAACCCTAACTATGCGGCTGGTCGTAAAATATGGGCTGGTGAATCCGCTTTGGATGACGCGATAAAATCAGGTCGTAATATTTTAAAAGAAGATGCTGATTTTGTATCGGACAACCTAGCTAGCCTATCAAAGTCAGAACAGGAGGCTTATATAAGCGGAGCTGTTAAGACTATCCGAGATAAGTTAATGGTAGGGCGCGAATCATCAAATACAGCAACAAAGTTAGCCTCTCAGTTAGTTAGAGAGAGGCTTCGTGGCGCTTTCCCTGATGATCAATCTTTTAATCAATTTATTAATCGATTGGATATAGAGGATGAGTTCGCACAGACCTATCAAAAAATATATGGCGGGTCACAAACGCAGCCACGATTACAAGGCGAATCTGACCTTGCTGATGTTATAAAAGGCGGTAAAGCTATTCACATGGAAGGCAGTGATGCGATAACAAAAGTGGGCAACGCAGTTAAAAGCGTCTTAGATGTTGAGGTCGTGCCACAAGTGGTTATTGATGATATAACCCGATTAATGTCCACGCCAGTACACAAGATACCTAAAAAGCAGCTTGAGTCATTGATGAAGCATGGCATATCTAAAGCTGACTTGAATAAAATCAGGGGTCATATTTCTGGCTCTATAACAGGACAGGTGGTGCCGCAGACTCAGCGTGAGATGTCACGATAATGGCTTACACTGAACAAACCACAGATGATGTCATTTACAGCGAAAGACTAAGCAGCGAGACTCGATGGGATGGCGGCTTAACCACTTGGGATGTTGTTGGAAACGCAGCGACAACTCACTGGGATGAAACAACAGTCACCTATACAGAAAGCACAGGCACAACTCCAACCTATACGGAGCAATAATGAGCAGTATTGATACCAGCGGCATAGATGCAACTAAACCTAATTCTGGCGAGGCATTAACATCAGATGTCCGTGATAATTTCAGTGCGATTAAAACACAGCTAGGTAATGCTGGTACTGATATTGATACGAACGCGAGCGGATTAACTAATCATGCCGCAGATACAGCCACACACGGCACTACTGGTGATATCGTTGGTACGTCTGACGCACAGGCATTAACCAATAAAACTTTAGTTGCAGCTAGTAACACAATCACAACCGCAGCCAGTGGCGATCTAGCAGCAACAGAGTTAAACGCGGCATTGGCTGAATTAGAGTCTGAAAAATCACAGATAACCTATGTTGATAGCGAAGTAGACGGGCTTAATCACAAATCAGTAGCAAACAAGGCAGCAGCGGTATTAATCACCCCCACAGCAAACAAAACTTTATTTGTTGGTGGTACAGACGGTGGCCTATTCAAAGCTGTAACAGGCGGCTCTGGCTACTCAGACAATGGCGGATCATACTGCGGCACTCAGTTTATCCCTACTGGTGGCGATGGGTCTGCGGCTTGGGTTAGGGTTGATGGCGGGTATAATGTTGGCTTAGGGTATCAAGTGGCGTGGTATGGCGCTGCGGGTGATGGTGTTACCGATGACACCGTTCCTGTTCAAACTGCTGTAAACGCGCTTGTGACTGGCAAGCTAACAGCAGGCGATAATGATATATTATTAATATCATCTGCAATAGACATCCCGAATAGGAACGAGGTTGGCGCTGATGCGGTTAATGGAATGCAGCATAGGAATTATTCATTCAACGGCTGTAAGATAGTCCAAAATACTGACAACACGCCTATATTTACAGTTAAATCACCAACAACTAACATTCGTTTGGGTGACTTTAGAGCCGCTTATACCAATAATCAACCGTATACCAATATTAATGCCGCAGTTGTTCAAATAAGAAATGCAACAGTAGGTGAAGACCCTACATCAACAGATGGCGTATGGGATAACTTATTCGAGAATATATTTGCGTCTAATGCTGGGTATCCGGCTGCACTAATATCAGAAGAAGATGAATCTTTAACGTCAAATCAATTCTGGGGTAATAAGATAAACAAGGTGTATGGATGGGCTTCTAGGAGGGCTGTATTTAGTAACGGTGGTGGCTCTGGCCAAGTGGCAAATAGTATCCATAATTGTTTATTTTATGGTGGAGTTGAGACAGCGGCTGGAGTTCCATTTTTATCATTAAGATATTGGACTGAATCAAGCATACATCAGACAGAATTGTTAAATGTAACAACAGGCACTAACATAGTGTCTTTAGATGGCTGCACAGGGTTTACATCTAATCAATTCAGATTAGAGGATTGTACGTTAAATACAAACGGCACTGCTTATGTATTGGCGACAGGTGGTAACTCAACTTACACATTCAATGATTTTACTATCTCGAACTCTGAAATTACATCAGCCGTAACAACAGAGACATATGGTATATATGGGTATTCATCACACATTAAAGTAAACAGTATAGCCATTACAGGTACATTATCGCTTGATGTCAATGGTGGTAATTTTTACCTGTTTTATAATGCAGACAGCGGCAATACAGTTTATGAAAATAATATATTTTCTAATGTACTGACTGCTGATCCTACCTCTAATTTTTATTTATATAAGTTTGGTAGCTACGACACATTAGGTGTTAATGAGGATTTGTATTCTTATCAATCTGTTTTGCCGGGCGGTAGTGGTGTTGCGGCAATAGCGGGATTTATAGACGCTGATTTTGATGGTTATATTGTAGCTAGTCAGATATCAAGTGATGTAAATATAACAACGACTATTTATCCTAAAACATTAATAGATGGTGTTGAGCAATATAATGCTGGGTTTAGCTCTGGAACAAAAACATCTATTAAGGGCTTTGCGCCATTATTTAAAGGGGCTATACCCGTCACAAAAGGCCAGCGATTGTCCATGAGCGTAGACCCTGTATCACAAACTAATGATGTATCTGTTGTTTTCAGGGTGTTGAGAATTAAAGAAAAATAGCCGCTAGTATCACATTAGATACTACAGGTAATGGCCTTTAGCCTGTCTTTATAGTATTGGGTGGTTTCTTTGAGGTCGTCTATGGTTAGCTTATATTGGCTGTGAGCGCCTTCAATCCATTCTACATGTGATAGCCCTATCTTATCGATAAGTCGCGGCCTGTAGTTACTGATATTACCTGACAGCATCATATTACAGTTTTTATTGCACTGTAGGTGTATGTTGTATTCATTAAAGCGTAATTCTGGATGTGCGCCCTTAGTTTTATAATGACCGGCTGCATATTGGATATCTGGTTTATTAGTTCCACATGATATACACCCTTTGCCCTTGTCACGCTCTCTGATGTACGCATGACAGGCTTTTTCTGCTTGCTTAACCCAATACGGCCTATCGCTATCATTTAGCTTCGCGCGCATCTTTCTGGTGGTGGCCTTATACTCTTTCTTATTTTCCTGCTTTGTTAATTCAATTGCACAAGTGGCACTACATACTTTAGCCAGTGACGAAAAGGGGGTAAATTTATCCTTACAGATTTTGCACTTTTTCTGCTTTGGTGGTTTAAGCATTCTTAGATATATCTACTTGTGATGCGATTGACCATGCAACTAAATCATGGCCTTCAAAATCTTGCTTCATTTCTTCATTTCCTGCAATATATCTTTCTGCTTTTGCTTTCAAGTCGAATTCGTCATCTGTATCTTTGGTATCAACAAGAATACATCTAACTTTACTATGTATCCTCCCATTGTCATTTTTTTGATATAGAACAGCTACGCCAGATATCCTGCTTTCATCGCTCATAATAACTCCTTATGCAAAATTTAATACCTCTGATACGATTTGATCTAAATCGGCTCTGCTATGGTTCTTTAATACATGCTTTAGAATCACGTTTATAACGCTGCTGTAAAGACTTTCGAACTCATCCTCTGACATACTGCCAAAACTGATAGAACGGCTCTCAAAACGCAACTCGCCTTTTAAGGTGAAAACAGGATCACCAAAACCAGCTAATATTTGGATATTTTTCCTGAATGTTTCATAGTTCTTTTCTACTGGCATACCATTAAAATAATATATATCATTTTCCTTATCAATCGGCCTGCCCTGATACGTGACTTCTGGTAATTCCCAGCAATCAAAAGCATATTTCATCAGAGCAAAATACTTACGATGGAATTGGATATTACGCGGCTTTGATATACTAGCCTTAAGTATCACGCCATCCTTACATTGGAATAGATATTTGCCTGACTCATCATCAGCAGGGTATAACGCGCCATTAGCTTTTTTTAGTAAAATATCTATAACTCACCCCTTTTAATAGCTTGGCACAGCTTCCAGATAGTATTTTTCCACGAATCCCCATAAAGACGCGCCCTAAGCTTGAAATCTGGCATATAGCGCTCTTTATCCTTAACCAGCCGTCTAGCGTATCGTAGCTGGTTATAGTCTCTTAGGCGGTCTTGTGGGCTATTTGTCATTGGTTAATAATTCTGTTATTTCTTCGACTATATCGCCACGGTAATTTGCGGTTCGTAAAATATTCTTTAGCTCTTTCAAAAAGCCTTCAAGCTGTTTAATTCTCAAAGACATGTTATACCCATTGGTGTCAGCTAATTGCTGTATCAAATCCATTCTGCTTTGATCAAATAAAATCCCTAATATCTCTTTATAGTGTTTATATTCCATACATCACCTCTAAATTAAAAAGGCGGCCTCAGTAGATGAGACCGCAACACTAAGCCCGAAGGCTTTCGCAGGAGTTGCCGATTTAACGGCTAGGGAAAACTATTTAATAATCAATGCGCTATTACCTTCGCCAAGGTGCGCTCCTTCTACCTTTTCGCCATCTTTTAACAGTTTACCAATGGCTTTTTTATCTGGCTTTTCTGTTACCGTAACAGTAACCAGCTCATCAGGTATTAGGCTTTCATCATCAATTATAACAACTTTCGACGGCTTTCTTAATGTGATTGTGAATAGATCACATTCGATTTTACTTGTTGAAGTCGCTTCCATGTTGATTTTAAGATACTGCTTGATAGATTCCTTAGCATTGTTAAACACCTTCTTTCTGTCTGTAAGGCGTTTAATCTCGGAATCAATGGCATCATTCATCCCGTCAATGTTTTTAACCATGTAGAGGATTCTATTGGCCTTCTCTGATACTTCCAGCTCTAAGCCATCCATAGTATCTGCAATGTCTTGTGGTTTTAGTTCGCCATCATCGACAAGCTGTTGAAGGCCGCGCACTTGTTCGGTTAATTCGTATAAATGCTTGCTCATTTTTTATCGCCTTCTAATTCTGATTTTCTGAGTTTCACTGCGTCATTTAGCTGTTTAATACCGGCCTTATCATCTCGTCGTTTTGCTTTGCGGATAATTGACTTGTAAATAACCTCAAGCTCATTAATGGCAACGGATGTTTTAATCAAATCTAGGTTATCAGCCAATAGCGCCTCATATTCCTGCCTTTGTCTGATCAACTCAGCGTCTTTATCATCTGCCTCCTGAATGGCAAATTCGTCTCCGACCTCTTGAACGTAGTTGATATCATCAAACTTGCCAAGGTAGATATCAGAATTAAAGCCAAACATACTAGCAGCTTTGTTCAGTGCGTCTGTGAGCGACTTTTTAGCGAATTCTGAGTCAGTCTGCATCCCCCATTTGTTACGGTAAACAAAGGGCGTATGACCGTAATGCGTGGCAGATGCTTTTTTATCACCTTCCATGTGCCATAGCTCTATTTTAATGGTGTGAATGGAATTAATACCGATGCTTTCTTTTGTTTCTTTGTCGTATTCAGTAGACCCGCAATCGAAGCGATCTTCTAAAACCTCATAACCCCAGCCAACACCCAGCGCACCAAACATCTCAGTTAATCGCTTTACAGTGTATAACGGATTTACAGCAGTGCCAGAAAAGCCGCCAGCGCCTTTATATGATCTTGTGTAAGCTGGGTCTGTTTTCCCGACAGAATCCCATAGTTTTAAATTTTCTTTATTATCTGTCATTTTCATATCTCCTCAGATATAGCACCTAAGATCGAGGCGGCAGATAGTTAGGTTTGCTATCGTTCGGTAATGAGCCTAGCCGCATGGTTATATTAGTTTATCTGCGTTTATTTAGCTAGTCTTCTAATAGCTCATACGTTGCTTTATATTTAGCAATTCCATATTTGTCTTCATCCTTAAACATGCCGTGAAAATTAGCGTTTCTAGCCTCTTTTTCCGATGAAAAATCATATTCATCACAGTATGCTCTACTGTAAGAACCGCACGCCTTTCCTGTCTCTTTATCAATGATGCGATAAACAATATCCGGTTTCTTTTCTCTTGGCTTCATCGCATCCGCTCCATCTCAATCGCAAATTGCGCCCGACAGCCTTCCGCTGCACCATCTGATAGATTCATGACGGCTTTTATATCATCGTGGCTCATGCAGCAGCCTGCGCTGGTTGGCGTGGTTCTGAGTATGTTGTATTGCGCCTGATTAGCCGAGGCTATTAGGTCTTGTATGTTATTTATTGGGTTCATTTGCTTTCTCCTGAAACAATACCGGATAAAAATCACATTCAACATTCGTTTCTTTCACGCCAAACATTCTTGTGCACCTATAGCAGTGAACACAATCTTTACATGTTTTGCCTGCTGGCAAGTTTAACTCGCTCATTTTCCCTTACTCCTCTTGATTGTTTTGTCAATTCCAGTCATTTATTGCGTTTTTCGTCAATCACATAGCCTGCTTACTTAAAAAAATACTTTCCTCTATCCGCTTTCTAAGCTTTCGGTCTTGTTCAGCTTGGTACTCTCTGGCCTCGTCCGTATCCTCATCACCTGATCCGGCTTGTGGTTCTTCATCGATGTAGAATTGATCGTCGTAGTCGTTCATTTCCTTGATTTCCTTCTAGCAATTTTCTGCATTTTACGCTTTGCTCTTATTTTTGACTTTCTGAATGTGCCACCATCATAATATTTATTAATATCGCTGCATGTGTATGGCGGCATTGACTGCATTAGTGCTGTACTAAGTGACAATAAAGCTTGTGATTTTTTCATTATTCCAACCCCCTAATTTTTATATTTCGATTTATGGCAATCATACTCAGGCCACACGTTACACTCTGGTAATACTCGCGGCCTTTCGTAATCCGTCTTAAACTCAGCATAATTAAATATTATGTAGAGTATGGCTAGTAATATTATGAGTCCTTTCATGTTATCCCCCTTGTTGGTATGACTAATATACTAGACCTGTTTTAAATTACTGTCAACCACCTTGTTGAAGATAATTCAAATAGACCGTTTGTCGGGAATAATCAATAAATCAATCAAAGCGGTTGAAGTTATCAGTAGAAGGTGTATATTAGAACCATAGACAAACGAAACGGAGATAAGACAATGACAAATCTACAGCAAATGAAAGCATTTTTTGATGAAGTTAGAAACTCAAAGCCTTTAACAGAAAAAGAGATAATTATATCTGGGCATAAAATAACAGCTAAGTGTTTCCTTGATTCTAAAGGTTCAAGTATTTTAGGTTCATGTTATCTAGATGATCACCACGCTACACAAGCAAAAATAAGAAAGACTATAAAATAATTAAAGCCCCTTCGGGGGCAAGGTAGAAAAATGGCAGATTATCAAAAAACAATGAATTTACTTAAAACCTCATCGGCTAGTTATAGCCAGATCGAATCTGATTTAGGTATTACCAAAGACCAATTAACGCGGCTCTATAATTACAAGGTGGTACATCCATGCAAAGACATGATTCAATGCTTGCATGATTACCTTGTTAGAGAAGAAAAGCACCGTATGCGCCAAAACAGGAAGTGTGGAGAAAGCAAATGACCATATCAATAATAGACCACATCGGAGAGGGTGAATTGCCGGTTAAGGTAGAAATTGAATATCAAAAGTATCGCCCTGCTGAAATCATTGACGGATTATCAAATCCAGAGATTGAGCCACACGTCGAGATATTGAATATTAAATCGTTTGGTTTCGATATCGACGATATTCTAACCGCTCACTCAGTTGATGATATGCGGGAAAGAATCAAAACAAAGCTAGTTAATAAAGACTTATTGGAGCTGGAAAATGAGTAGCCCTAAAATAGTAATATGCATATCAGAGACACCAGAAACGGCCAAGTACATGAGATCGTTCTATGCTGACATGCTGGACAATCAACACTTGCCTATTGAGGTAAAAGACCATGCTGCTGAATATATCAAGCGGTATGACGAGCGCAACGCAGACAGTGATCTGCCACGGATTAAGGATTGATTATGGAATGGTATTGTTGGCCAGTATTTATATTATGTTTAGCCATTTTATTAATTGGATGGTGGAATGCCTGATTACTACGATAGAGGATTGATTGTGAACACACCAGAGCAGATAACGGATAAAAGAATGGATAAGCGTAATTCAAAAGAATCGATGCTAAGTCGAATTGAGTATTTAGAAGAAAAGCTGGTAGATGTATTTGACGCGGGCTTGGAAGGTATCTGTTATGTTGGTGCTGCTAATTATGCCTCAAGAGAACGCGAGGCTATCAGTAAGATTGAGGGCGTAATGTACGGAATACCCACACCACAGAGCGAGGGAGAGTGATATGAGTGAAATAATTTATTTTGAATATGAAGATACAGGCAAGAAAATACCCACAATCATGCTTGGCAATGGTGATGTATTAATTAGCGGAATTGTAGAGCATGACGATGGATTGTGTGGCGTTGCATTTTCCAGCATTGATAACAACATTATAGGGAAACCCTATCCAGAGGTATCTGGCAAACAAATTACCGACACTGATGTAATATTTCAAATAATGTCATCCTCAAGAGAGTCGCTGCAAATCATCAAAGATAAACTTGATGAAGCTATTGAAGCATTATACAACCAGCGCAGCAATACAGAGGCAAACGAATGAGCCACAGACTAAGCACAAACAAAGATCTATCCTGTATCCAGCTCACATGCCGCGAGACGGGATTAGTTGAAGTAACAGTAGATTATGACTGGCTAGAGGAACATAAGCCCCATACAGGGCAATTCTCGGCCATTTATGATTATTATTTAGAGGTTAAGCGGAGGGGTGAATTGTGAGTGATTTGGAGGGTATTAAATGGCTTTTGTATATATGGTTTGTATTGTGGTTACTTTTTAAGTTTTAATAACCCCTCGATCCTGATTGATTGAATCAAGAAAGAGGCAAG
>Ga0316207_10001028_pt1 | contig 37532 bp, 45 predicted proteins | sample 6weekpyrite_MG_FD_204943 | JGI IMG/M metagenome (GOLD analysis project Ga0316207, IMG submission 204943) | Microbial mat bacterial communities from mineral coupon in-situ incubated in ocean water Damariscotta River, Maine, United States -... | ecosystem: Environmental > Aquatic > Marine >... | reverse complement strand
AAAGATTTTTAGCCATAACATATCCACGATTCTCAGTCCAAATTTCATGTTCTGGCGTACATGTGATACTTTTACCAGTTGCATTATCGGTAATTTTCATTACTTTAGTTGATTTATTCATTAAAGCTGAATCAGTAACAGTTTTATTTTCAATTTTACCTGTCACATGGTCAAACGATTTAACAATATCACCAATTTTTACTTCATCAAGACGTTTAACTTTACCATCAGCCATCTTAACTTTAGTATTACCAGCAAGACAAAGATTTGAACTACCAATATATCTATTAAGCATTGAAACTAAATTTACATTCTCATCATGGAATAAGTAAATATTACCAGTTTCTGAACGCTCTTTAAAAAGTTTTTCCCAGAGTTCTCTAGCATTAATAGTTTTACGACGGATTGTTGATTTATTTACGTACTTATTATATTGTTGTACAAATTCATCACCAACTTTACCAATTAAATTAGGAGTATCTTTTGGATCAAATAAATGAACATCTTCATTATTAAATACTGCTTCAACCAAAAATTCATTTAATTTTAAAGCGTATTGTAATCCGCGTGCACGGTTTTCATCAGTACCACCATTTGATTTTAACGAAAGAATATCATTAACATCAATATGCCACCATGAAAAGTATATTGCTAAAGCACCCGGGCGTTTACCACCTTGATTCCAAGCCTTCATAATTGATTCATAATATTTCATGAATGGTACAGGACCAGAACTATATCCCTGGGTTCCTTCAATATAGCCACCTTTACCACGCAGCGCTGTAATATCTAGCGCTGTTCCACCTTTAAATTTAGAATAAATTCCTAAGTTTTTACCAGTATCTAAAATGTTATGTGAATCATCATCAAGAGTATTTAAAACACACGAACTCAATTGTTGGCCGGGTGTTAATGCGTTCAACATAATTGGAGTTGCTTTAGTATATTCATGTTGTGAAATTGCATTATACAATTCAATAACCCATTTAACTCGATCACGTTCATTAACCATTAAAGCCATCGCAACACGCATATATGAATGTTGTGGTAGTTCTAATATTTTAGTTTTAGAATAATTTAAACAATACTTATCAAAGAAAGTTACTAATCCTTTGTAGTTAAATAACAAATCTCGTTCTGGTTGAATGGCATCATTAATTTGATTTAATTCTTCATCTGTATATTTACTAAGAGTATTTTTATCATAAATCTTATGCTCTAAACCCTTATGAATTATTTCAGATATGTGTGGGTACTCATCAGCTTTAGATATATTGTATGTTTCTTTATAGATTTTTACAAGTTCTAACTTGGCAGCGACATCTTCCCAAATAGGTTGAAGCATACTAATTTTATTAACTGCAGTTACAATTAATTGCTGGAACATATCTTTAATATGAATTTCTTTATGTAACTTAATCTCAGTATCACGAATTAGCTCTTTAGCCATAAATTCTTTACCATCACAAGCCCATAAACAAAGATTCCACATCTTATTTGGTTGGAATGGTTCTTTATGTCCGGCACGTTTTATGATAGTAATTTTTGATGCATCCATCGTATCTTGGTTTGAAACATCAACTTGCTCATTTGAAGTTACTGCATTACCAAGCTTCTCAAGTGGAATTGTGTTATATCTTTTAGCTTTTTTATTCTTATTTTTATTTCTACGGGCCATTTATTTCTTCCACTTAAATTTTAATTTACCTTCGGGGAGGTCATTCTTCATAATGCCAATTGAGTAAACGGCTAAGTCGCTTTCCTGTAATGCAGCATTATCTTTATTTAAATCTTTATAATTCTCAAACCATTGTACAACATCTGTTTTTTCCTGATTATAAATTTTATTTTTACCTAATTGAACACGTCTTAAATCAACATAAAATTTTAAAAATTGTTCAAATACTTTTTCTGTTAAAGATGGTATTTGTGCAATACTCAATAAGTATTTAGCAAAAGACATTTCATCATCATAAACTCTTGAAAATGTATTATCAATTAAATCACTATACCATTGTGATTCCATTATCTCAGTAAATCCTTCAACCTTTTCTTTCTTAAGAATATTAATTGTTCCTGAACACATTGCTGTATGTAAATCTTCATCGAAATTAATCAATTTAATTATACGAGTGCTACCTTGGATTTTATTATTATATGAGTTATTGATAATATATGTTACTAAGAAAGAAACATAGAATTTAATACCTTCTAATGCAAAAATGTTTACCAACAATTCAAGAACTAGCTTTTTCTTTTCTTCTAAAGAATCAAGATTATTGATATTCTTAACGCGGGTATATAATTCAACTTCTTTATCAATGCGATGTTGAATTTCTGGATAATCTTTTATTTTATCAAATATTGCTGTACTGTCTGTGAAGATACCACGAAGAATATGAGAATAACTTAAACTATGAATAAGTTCAAAGTATCCCCATGTTTTAAACATTGCTTCAAATTCTGGATTAGTACATAATTCAGCAATAACTTCTTCAAGACCTTTATTTTGTCCTGAGTCCATTAATGTTTGGAATAACCAAATTCTTATCATTACTTCCTGAATACCATTAGGCAATTCAAAGAATTTTTGAGCATCATTAACCATTGAAATCTCATTTGGATTCCAAAATGCGTTTCTTTGTTTTTCTTCTTGCTGAACAGCAAATTTGTATGTTGGATTGTCGTATCTTTGAAAACCTGAATATTCACCAAAAAATATTTTTTCTTTTGATTTAGATACAACCAGATTTTCAGTATTGACTATATTACGTGACTGAATCATTATTACCTTTTTATTTTTAATTATACAATAGAGATACTTAAATTATGATTAATTTAAGCATATGTTTATGTAGTATTTATTTTTTGATTATTATACTACCAAATCCGTTAAAAAAGGCACTGAGAGTAACCTCAGTGCCCAATATACATTATTAATTTATATTAAAATGTAGTTAATGTAAGAGCAACCCTTGCCCAAATATCTGGTACTCCATCAGTATATGTCGCAACACAATAATACAAGAAGTTATTGTCTATAGCAATATCAGTTGCTGAATCGCCTGCTTGACCTTTTGATGATGTTGGGGGTGTTGTAAATTCTGCTTTTGTTAATAACAATGTATTCATTGTACCAGCAAAATCAGGATCATCTGCAATAGCTGCAGAAATTTCATTTAATGTATCTAAACCTACTGGTGCGCCAGCAACTAAATTTGTTACTGCTGTACTTACTGCATTATCAGTATATGTTACTGTAGAAATTTGTGAAAAATCAACTGAGCCTTCAGCATCAGTTGTAATTATGATTGATTGTCCTGTTCCAGCTTTAATTTCTAAACTACCTGTGTTAGGACCTTGAATTAGACTTGGCATTTATGTTCTCCTTTAAATTATGTTCCAAACCGAGTTATCACCCAGTGTTATTGTGATGTTATCATTCATTGAAAGTGGTCCAACACTTAAAGCGTTATTCCCAGCAAATATTGTTACATCTTGTGTTATAGCAGATGTGTGTTGCATAATACCATCATCGTTATATTTGGTATTATTTATCGTTACATCCATTTCAGCTTTAGTATAAACATCAGTACTATTAGGCTTTACCGAAAGTAAAGCATCTGTTTCTGTTTGTGAATATGAATCTGAAACATCTCGTTTTAATTCATCGCTATCTTCTAAATTTCCAGCGATCCACGCGTCTTCAATTGTTGTTGTTAATGTTAAACCAGTATTGCTAACCTTCTTAAGCCATTTGATAACATTACTATTACCAAAATCTTCGCATACGATAATGCGACCAATGGGTACTTTATCAATTCCTGTTTGCAAATCATCAGCAAAATGATAATTTGGTTTTAACTTATATGCCATTATTTATTCTCCTTAATATCGGGATTCAAGTCCCAGTTATGGTCTATTATGGTTGGTCAACCCAAGCATGAGTAACAAACGTATTTTTTATACCAACTAAATGATATCGAGCTGGTAAATCTATAACGGTTGCACTATCTCTATGAATTGCTTTCATTTTAACGATATTACCTGAAACGTAACCATAGTGATATTCTGATTGATTTAAATCCCATGTTAGATTATTATCAAAACCAGCGTATGGCGTATGGCCTGCTTCAGTATTAAAATCGTGTTCTGTACCTGTAACAGTTGGTGTAACAATAACTGTCCAAGTGTAATCAGTATAGTTTGCAATACTAAAATCAATATCTAAAGTTGGTTCCCAAGTTCCATTAAAGTAGCCTTCTCTAACTATCATCATATCTTGTGTATTTGCACTGTGATAAACTGTTCCTTCAGATACTAATGCATTAGTGTTATCATAACGTCTCATTAATATGTTTGGTTCACCTGCATATCCAGCAACTTCATCAGTATCAAAAAATATTTCATTAATTGATAACGGTGTTACTGCTTCATTAGCAAGATGAGCTGCTTTATTTGAAACTGATGCAATAGAAAAATCTGTTACTTGAGTAGACGCTTTATCTATTCGAGTATATTTCCAATGTTCAATTCCACCAAGCAAATCAGCATCTAAATTTGATCCTATTCCATCAACACTTATTAATTTTGATAACACATCAGATGCTGTATATGTTGTACTATCAAGTTTAAGCGCTAGTGCTGTATTAATTTCTGTTTGAGTGTATGCATCAAGAATGCCATATCCGGTAAGTGTTGTAGATGCATTCGCCTTTGCAGTATCCAATGTTGTATATTGATTTGATAAATCTGTACTAGTTGCAAAACCAGCAACCATCGTATCAACCTCAACTGCTGAATATGAATCTGAAACATCTCGTTTTGCTGTTAAGAATGTATCAATCTCAGTTGTTGAATAAATTTCACTTCCAAGAACAGAACCATTACCAATTACAACAACTTCACCACCTGTTAACGGCGTAACAAAATCTACAGTAGAGTTAGCATAAGTATAAAGTGTTTCAGCTTGTAAAGAACCATCAACAAAAACTGATGGACTTTTTAATACAAAACCTGTAGTAAATTGAAATTGTAAAGCACCAGCTATAAATGTTTCTTTTGATAATGTTAATGAAGAATCATAAGTAATACCAGCAAATATTGAAACATTTTCATTTTCTACTGTAGCATTTACTAGCACTATACCACTACTACTAAATGTATATCTAGCATCATCAAGTAATACCCCATCAATAAACACCATTGGTCTAGAATCAATATTAAAACTTGTTGAAAATATTGTTTGACCCGCAGTAGCAACATAACTTTGATTTTTTATAATAGATCCTTTTGAAAGAGCTACTGAATCCAAAGTAATTAATTCCCAATTAACTGTATCTGTACTAAATGGAGTATTGCCAAAGTTCTGAGTAATTCTTGATTTATATATTAAATCTTGATAAGAAACGTACTCATCTCTTTCATAAATCTTTGCAGTCGTCCATGGCGGAAGAGTAACACCGGTTAAAATATCAATAATTGATTTTAATTCTCGTGTTTCTCTTTTAAGACGCATTATTCCTTTATTAAGAACAGTTTCATTTGGTTGCTGTCTATTTTTTATTCTATAATTGTTAAAAAAGTCTTCTAATGTAACAAACATGTATTCATCCTATATTAAAATGTGATCGTCCAGACTATTCGTAACAAAATAGCACTATCTTTGATTTTTGCTTTAAATGTTTTCATTGAGAAAATTCTATTATTTGAATATAACGCTGCTTCAGTAAAAATAGAAGTTGTTCCATTTTGTAAATTACCTGCATTCGGCGCAAAATCAAAAGTAAATTTTACCGATGTTCCTGTTTGTAGAACCGTAACAGTACTACCAGCACCGACGTCATCTTCTGTTATTGATGCAGCCAATGTTCCAGTAGGCGAAGCATTTGTGCCGGGTAAATCAAAATTAATAGTATAATTATATGGAGCCGTTGCACCTAAATATTCCCAAAGCGTTGTATCACCAACATTAGTATCATTAATTAAGTAGCTTGTTATATCGTCACCAATATATTTGTAATATCCTGCTGTAGTAACATTAATATTAAAAATATCATTTTTTCTAATTAATGCAACAATATCTGATGAATTAAGAATTGATGCTGGAGCTTCTGAGAATAATCTATCTCGCTCTTTAACAAAACCATCTTCTTTACCCTTAGCTGTAACAATAGAGTCACCAACATGTCCAAGTGTACCAAGAGTAATTTTATTAATAAATGTGTTTGTATTAAGATTTGAAAATAACTCGGACATAGTTTCACGAGCATCTTCCATAATTAAATTATCTTCTTCCCATTCATCAACAATTTCACCGGCGGTATCAATAGCTTGGATTTTAAAATGTCCTTTGAAATTAATGTGATCTTTCATTATTAAACCTCAAACCAAAGTAGCAGTGGATTACCCGCATCATCTCCAATCGATGCTCGATATAAAATATCGGTTGTTGTATTTAGCCAAAGATCACCCGCTTTAGTTTCTAAAACATTTGGTGGTGTTGCTGAACTTGTAAACTTTACATAATTTAAAAGTTCAGAATCCAAGTCAAATGCTCTATTAATTGCAGTTGCAGCATCTGCAGCAGTTAAACCCAGTGGGTACGGCGAATATCCGTCATTTGTAGCCATGTTTTTTATCCTTTATTTCAAAAATTTTATAATATTTATACATTAATCACCTTGCGTATAGAGATAGAAATTATCATTTGAATATAGATATTGATCATCTCCAATTGATTCATCAGTATGTAAGTAATATCCAGATGTTGAATAAGCGTAAATTAAAAAATCTTCTTGACAATAGTCTGGACTAGTTACAACAAGAAAATCAGATGAATCAATTGGTGTAACTTTTCTACCATAATCAATGAATGTTTCTTCACCTCTTAAGTAGTAATCATTTGATTCAGCATATATATTACCTAAGTATAATTTTCCATCTAATATTAATTCTGGTGGTAAATTATTAAGATCACTTATTCCATTATCAGTCATATACGTTAATAGAAAACCATCTTCATCAGCATAAGTTGTAGGAATTGTTAATTCACCAATTTCTTTGATAATGTACGTATCAGTACTAGCATGTCCACCCATAAATGTTGTATCTGCCAATGCCGTATTAGCCAATAAACCAGTAAAGTTTGGAGTAGTTCCTAAAAATGTAGTTACATTAAACTTAAGTTCTATAGCCGTTTGAGCGACTCTAAGATCATCAGACTTATAATATAGCGATTGTAATGGTTTACCATTACCAGCAAAAATTGTTGCTTGTACTGTAAATTCACCTTGTAATTGAGGGGCACCTAAAGTTATCACTTGATCTAAATTACCACCTACATCTGTTGATGACGGTGTTGTTACATCATTTCCAGCTTGATCCGTTACTACAATATTAAACGTTGCACTAACTGGTCCTTTACCAGTTACTCGTATTGTATTAACCAAGTTATGAGAATTATCTTCTACTAATGTAAGATAAAAATCGTTTGGATCATTATGATTTAAACCATTTGCTGTATAATAGCTTGTGTAATCAACACCGGCCTCTGTTGTTGAACCGCTAATTGTGTATATATCACCAGCTAAGTTGTATGTGTTTACAACAATTGAAAAATCGCCATTACCATCTGGGGTTACTACAGTATCAAAACTATTTCCAAATTCATCGGCAACAGTAAATGTTACATCATTTATCCATTGTGATTTACCACTAACAGTTATATCGAAATGGGAATCCAATTCAGCACTAAATGCAACACCGGTATTATACGATTGTGTTGACTCATCTAATCCTGGGTAATACGGGTATGAATCTCCACCAACATTGAATGCATAATCAATAGATGTTAAATTAAAATAACTCTGTGCAACTTCACCATCATTTCCTTCAGCAACTTTAGTGATTTCAAACTCAATTAAAAATTGCTCAATAGTATCGGTGTACTCAAATTCATGATCAGTTTCATAATCAATATATAAAGACCAATGATCTGAAAAATCAATAATTGGATTATCAATACCAAGAATAAAGTCATTATAATCGATATAAAGGATTTCAATCGGATTAGTATATTGATATAAGTATGTTCCATCTGTAAATAATATAGATCTAAAACTTCTATCTTCAATAACCTCATCAACAAATTTATCAACGACCTTATTGGTTAAAACAGTTACTTGATTATTGTATTCAACTTCAGTAAATTTATTGCCAGTTAGTGGATTAAATCTTAATAGAAAATCAGCTTTTATATTTGTATCATCTAATTCTTCAGTAAATACAACGAATCGTCCATCTACATTTCTAACTTCAATTTCATTAACTTTATATATTAGAATTAAGCCAAATAATTCCTTTATTGATTCATCTATAATTTGCTTATAATCATACGTAAATCCTAATGGATGAGCAATTGGTTTTACAATATTCTCATACATCTCTTTAAGAACAGAGCCATACGAAGTAAAGTGAAAAGGTTTTACTTCAGTCAATTCTAAGTCATTTGTAATTTCAGCACTTTCTAAATATTTAGTTAGATTATATGCGTACTTAACGCCCAACTCAGTACCTAATTTTTCTTTAAAACTCTTATTTGTTATAAAGTGTTCATCAGAAATAATTCTCTCAACATCCTTAAGGAAAGGAGAATTACTATCTTCTGTTATGCCAGATTGATCAAATTTTGCTTTAATAATTTCATTTGATTGAGCAGTCTTTAGTGTGTTGTATAGTACTGAAAGATAAACATCAAGTAAACCTTTTCTTAAATTTAATTTAGAATCTTTTACAATTGCACTATCGTTTGCATCATAACTATTGTCATATATACTAGATATTGATTCTGCAACAGATGCGTTTTCCTCCAAATTTTCAATAAAAATTTCCATTGCATCAGCGATCAATGGAATACTTTTAATATTTTCTGGAGTTATCGCATTAAAGATTCCCTTTAAGTCTTTTGACATTTATTATACTCCTTGGGCAAATGTAACTCTTTTTAATCTTGGCAATACATTTTTCAATAATGAGAAGTTAGCCGAATTATAATTAATATTTAAATATCTATTTTTTCTAAACAGATCCATCTTAATTGGTGTACTTGTATATAAGGCAGGTGAAATATTTTTAACAATATTACCAGTAATATCACTTTGCTGGTTTTCTGCAGTTATAGAGTAACCTTCAGTTGTTAGATAAAAATTATCAATTGTAAAATCATAGAATCCTTCACTTGTTGTTAAATATGATTTCGGTGTGTTGTAATCAGTTTGAGCTGCTGTTCCATCTATCCAACCATTTGCATCAATAAATAATTGAACATAAATATATTTTCTAAATGAATTAACAACGTTATATGAACCAACATACACATCACCGTTATATGATAATGTATCACCAGCATTAACAGTGACACCTGATAATGTGATTGTTGTTAAATCGGTATCATCAAAGAACCACTGTGTATTATAAGTTAATGGGACACCATTTAAAGCAATAACAGTTTTATCAAACGCATACGCCGGTGTGGTAGCATCTAACTCAGTAGGATCATCAGGAACAACTTTAATATTTGTAAATGTAAATACTGTTTGTGCAGCTGTTGCAACAATTGATTCGCTTTGTTTAATTCTAATTGGTGCAACAATCATTGGATCCAATTGTTGAGTTATTGTTGCAGTAATATCTGCTTGTATACCAGACCAATCTGTATATAAATCTTGGCCAGTTTCACCTGCATATTCAATAAAATTAAGCGTATCAATACTTGGTAATACGTTATATAGCAAATAACCGCTATTATCAAAATAACTCTCATAAGGCACCGCCATTGGAATGAAAATATCTCTATATTCATCTAATGAATTTTCTTGCGATACATTTTTCTTAGTTAATAATAATTTTGTAGTTACTAAGTTATTAAAACCTGTTTCATCTGATAATGTTGTATCAATACGTTTCTTTATAGATGAATGGAAATATTCGGTTTCAAATTGTTCCATCTTAACTGTATCGTTAACACCAGTAAAGAAATTATTAACACTATTAAAAACGTTTTGATGTATATCTGATTTAGAAACAGAAATATTATATTTAAGAATAGTAATATCATATTCAAAATCTAAGAAAAACGGATGTCTATTATGAAATTCAAGAGTTGGAATTTTATAACCATCTAGAACATCCCAAACGCCTGGCTGAATTAATTGACCATCTTCGGTATACTCTGAAGATCTTATTTCATTATTTTCTAAGAATCTTGATGAGTAAAATTCTTCATTTAAATTAAATTGATCAACGTAATTTTGTTCACCAACAGTATAATTTTCAGGTAGTGTTGTAGGTGCAGGACCAACTAAAGTATAATCCCATGCTATATCACCCCAATCTCTAAGAATAAATTCGCTTTTAAATTCATCGGTATCAAAGAAACGTGGATTTTTTGAAGGTACAAAAGAGAACCAAATATGCCCTGGGCATTTAGGTAATTCATCATCACCACCCCACACTAAAGAATTATTAACAGGAGATTGTCTATTACAAATCGCTTCATAATCTGATTTTGTTACAGCTCTATTTGCGCTGTTATAAAATTTAGGAGCATTTAATTTAATACTTTCTAAAGATTCTTCATCAGTTCCTTCTGAATAAACTGATATACCAGTAATTGTACAATTCGGAATAGTGTGAAGTAATAATGCTGGATTATTAATATCTACTAATGCGCCGCTTGCTCCTGCTGTCGTTAATACATTGATTTCAACAATAGTTCCTACACGAATATCCTCACCAACACCACCTAATTTAAAGTATACTCTAGGAGTTTGGAACTCAATATTATCCATTCGAATGAATTCTTTATTAAGTTTTGCGTCTTCATCAATCATTACATTTCTTGATTTTTTCCATTCTTCTCTTGTAACAAGAATTCCAAAATCATCATAATATGTAAGGTAAACTTCAATACCATTTTCTTCAACATCAACGTATGGAATATCAATGTAATATTGAGGTACTTCAACACCAGTTGAATCTGTAACAGTTCTCGTTACCGTTACTAATGAATCAGCATTTTCTGTAAATGTATAAACATTACCTTCTTTAACAGGCAGCTCAATTTGATAACCATTAGCAACATCAATCAATTCAATTTGATTTCCGATATAGTAATATGTGTGAAACTCATCTTGGAATTTTGCATATTTAGGAATAGTATGATTTCCAGCAGTGAAACTTAATGTTAAAATATATGTGTATGATTGCTTATGCTGAACTTCATATCCTAATGCTCTGGCATCATAAAGTGCATTATCACGTCTTGTTGCCAATGGTAAAATTGTCTCATTAACATTAACTGCAGTATTAACATTTAACATACTTGTTAAATAAGCCATTGCCGTAATTAATTGTGATGTATTTGAACCTTCAGCAGTATCATAACCAGCAGCATCAAATTTAGTTTTAACGCCATTGTATAATTCATCAAAATCAAATGGAATTGTTGGTGTAATTTTTTCTGTCATAATTAAGCCTATGTAATTTTTTAATATTTATACCTTATTGTGCGAACCCAACAGATATTTGTTCATTAACATCTAAACCAGCATCTCTATATCTATATTGAATTGTCGCAATTAATTTATTAAACTCTGGAACTTCTTTAATTAATACATTCGTAATTATAATGCGCTGTTCCCAACGTCTAAGAGCTTCTCTTATATATCTTTTCATTAAATCTTTTGTGATGTCATCTAATTGGCTGAAAAGAATTTCATCAATCCTAGAACCAAATTCTGGCTTGCCTGGGAGTGATCCTTTTTTAGTTAAGAGAATATTTTTTATTGAATTATTGATAGCGGCCGTATCAATAACGGTTGTGTCAACAGCTCTGTAATCTTCATAAATTGCCATAGAATAATCCTTAATGGGTTTATTCTATTTATATCAACCTGTAAAAACGTTACCAGAACCTGCTATAATTGCACCACCGGCAGTATCAGCAGTGTCACCAATTCTTGCAACAGCTGATCCATTTATAAAAACAGTTGATGAACCATCAATTATTACAGCACCAATATGAGGAGGACATGATGAACCGCTTTTTATTGTATGTGCAGACATTTCGCCACCAACAACTGCTATAGGTATACTATTGGCATAAACAGACCCATCCGTTCCGGGTGTACCTATTGTTGTTATTTTTGAACATTTATGACCGGTTACTAATGAATCACCGACTCTAGCTGTTGCTGGCATTTTTCTTCCTTAATATCTATTTGCTAAATAATCTTTTATCCACGTTCCAAGATATGATAATGTGTTGCTAACTTCTAAGTTATAAGTTGTTTGATCCGTGGTTAAATCATCCCATGTTGCTGTAACCGTAATAATAATATTTATCGGGTCTGTTAAATCAGGAATAATTTTAAATATTTCTCTATTATCAGGAACATCTAAAATATGATCTTGAGTTAATATTTCTATTAAATCAGATGAACCCTTTGTGACATGTTGAACCTGATGATCAAATACATCAACTTCAAATTGCCCACTGACTGAACCATCTGTCCCAAATACCAATGGAGGATACACATAATTAAATGACGCAACTAATGATGTCAAAACTCTTGGAGTAGCAGGAAGCTCAACTTCGTCAGTAACACCAAAATTTAGTGCTAATGGTTCATACAATTCCCTAATAAAAGGATTTGCAGTTTCATCTAATGTCGGGTCTGGACTAAATACAGCAACCATTAGTTCAGATCTCTAATTTTCATAAGCTTATGTCGACTTATTCCGGTTGCCGCTATCGCATCTTTAATTGATTTGTAATATACACCATCGATGGTAATGTCATAACCAAATCCATTAGTTCTAGACTTATTGTTTTCTTTCATATATGCACCAATAGATTTTGCTGAATCTGACATTTTATTAATTGTTTCATCATTATGGTTCCAGCCAACATGCTGCTGTCTAAATTCACTAATTTTATCTCTTGATTCTTTAGAATGTGTTTTACCGTACATACCATTCTTATCACCAGTCCGAGATTTAGACATTTTCATTTTAGTTTCTTTAGAATGTGTTTTACCATACATCGAATTATTTTCTCCAAATCCGCTATTACCCAAAATCTTTAGAAATCCCTTGCTTAGATATTTATCGCCTCTACATTTATGTATAGACACATGATCTTCAGGGTGTAATGCTATTAGATTATTAGGATGATTAATTTTATAGTCACTCCAACCATTCTGTTTCCCAACAGATCTTGGCACTATATGATGAACATGATAACCCTTAGGAATTTCCCATTCTGGAAAGAATTGCTTCCAATATGTGGTAAGATTTAATCTATAGTTGTTTTCATGGTAAATATTATCAGACACTCGTAACCCTTCATAAGCTTATTCTGATAATATTTATATTTAAGGGTTAAGATCGATCCTTGGAGCACTAACAGAATAATTACCACTACTGATACCATAAGTACCGCCACTCGTAATAACTTGCGTACCACCACTTGTTATACTAATATTACCAGTAACATCCCAAGTTAGATTGCCACCAACCTTTAATGTAACATTACCTAAAATGTTTTCAGTGAGATTTAATTTAACTTGACGTTTTACTTCACCATTGATAATTTCTTCTAAATTTGCTTCAATATATTTTTTAACACCAGCTTTAATATGTTCATCAACATCTGATGTGTGAATATAATGATTTCTTGTTCCTGCTGTTGCTTGTTTCTGGACAAAACTTCCATCAGGTTTTATTTCAATATATGAACCACTCTTATGATAAACTCGAATTCTTTCATTCGTAGCTGTGTCATCTAACTCTATAACATGACCTGATTGTGTTTCAAGTACTTGAACATTAGGATAGCTAGATAAATCATTTGTTGAAGATGGTTCATTTTGATTGACGTCTGCACCTGAATCAGCATCTAATGTTCCAATAACACTGTCTAAATTAGCATTAATCGTATTATGTATTGTTGTATTTGAGCCGTATGCTTTAACATCGTCATAGTAAATATCATTTATATATGTATTTGTTGCTAATCTATTAAAGTCTGGTTCTGTTAATCTGGCATCATATGGGAATACACCATCCGGATCTGTAAACCCTTCACCATCGCTGTACAATCTTTTTTCGGTAACATGTCCGGAAATAGTTCCAACAACAATTGGGAAATTTGGATTATCATCATTCAATATAACCCATACCCATGTTCCTTTCTTTAAGACTGACGAAATTCCAACACCAGCAACTAAACCAAATGATGTACTACCCATTACTTCTGCCCAAGGCAAATCAGCAGTCTTTACAATATTAAAAGTTTCTGTAGAATTTTCATTATTTTTTGTATGAATACCAAAAATTCTAACTTTTACTGCGCCGGGTTTAAGTGGATTATTGTTGTCTTCTACAACAGATCTGTAAAATTTCATTTATTATCCTCTAGGATTTTGAGAATCTAATCTGCAAAGTTCTAATTTATTTATTATTTTGTCGCCAACTATTCTGTCACTTACTTCAGCAACAAAATATTTACCATTAACCAAAGAGTCACCCTGTAATTGTGATGATGAGTATAAATGATTACCCTTTAGACTTATATTTACGATTGTTCCAACATTAGAATATAAGAATGTCCCAGGAACAACTATATCTAAATTATTATTGTGAATAAGAATATCAAATACATCGTAATCTTGATTACCTTGTGTAAAATGACCTTGTGTCTTATATTTTTCACCTGACGTTTCTTGATAATTTGTAGTATCTATATTATTCAATGCTAATGTTGGAGTAACTTCAGTTAGATTATTTGTAATGTCAATTATTTCTTTATTTCCATCATATCTAAATGTTTTTTCAATTGGTTTAAGCAAATTGATTTCTAAAGATGAATTATTATGCATATTAAAATCATGTATTTTAAAAACATACTCATTATTTAAAACATCATTTGAATAATGTAGATCAGTACCATCCGGTTTTAGTAGTGGTGGTACTGATGAAATATCAATTTCTTTAATATAGAATTTATTTCTATCTTGCCAAAAACGTATATTTTCTTGTTTAAGAAATTTAGTAAAGAACTCTAATGCTGAAATATCCTGTGGTACAACAAACGAATGAGATGTGCTACTATCAACAATGTCATACTCCATTCGATTGCTTGCTATTAAGTCATCAATACCAATATGTGTTAAATATTCTTTAAATGCATTTACTGGAGTATCTGTAAAACTTCTACTTATGTATGTATTCATAAGCTTATAAGTAATTTCATCAATAAATTCAACATCAAATATTTTCATACGCTCACCAAATAAACCAGAAGTTATTTTCGTGATCTTAAATGTTCTATAGAATTGATTTTTTAAAAAATCTCGAGCTGAAATGCTAATGGTATTATCATTATTGAATGGTTGATCTTTGTTATTGTTAAGATCAAATGAATCTTTAATCTTTATTGAACCACGCACTCCAAAATCAAAGAAACTAGTTTTAATTTCTGCTGTTACGATTTCAGTTGGATTTATTTCAACATCATCTATTTTAATAGATAAATGCTTTAGAATAGTAACATGATTAAATATCTTTTCAATTGACATTATTTAAAATAACCTGCTTCATATCCACCTTGTAAAAATGTTTGAATTTTAGATGGTTTAACAATTTTAATAGTTCGAAATATTTCATTGTCTTTAGAGTATTTTTCTTCATATGCTTTAAGCATTTTATTTTTAGTACTAATTGATACAGTTAAACCGCTATATTCAACAAAATTATCAAATTTATACTCTGCAGAAGAAACAATTCCATCAAAGTTAAATGGCATATCATATAATGCGTTCTTTCTATTAATAATTAAAATAATATCCCAAAAATCTGCATCACCATAGATATTAAGAGCAACATTTTCAAGGGTATCATCATCTTCTAATTGATAGTAATCAAACCAATCATTTGGACGTGTTTTAACATATTCATCAATTTCTTGAAAATTTATTGAAAAGTAATCATTAACATTTTTACCTTCAATTAATCTTTTATTAAATTTAGTGATAGTATTTTTTAAATAAGCCATCATTATTTCCTTGGAATAGTATTATAATCTTGTGCTGTTGTCATATCAACTTCAGCCCATGATAATGAAAGTTTCATATATTTTGGAACGCCATCTGCATGTTGTTGCATTGCACCATCAGCACCGTAATCAACAGATATATTTGTTAAGACAACTCGATCAAAATTTGACATTGCCTTAACATAATCATTACTTATGCTAATGTTGAAATAATACGGTGCAAGAACAGAAACACCACCAAGCACTCTTGATGGTGAAGAATATTGTTTTAATTTCATAACAATCATAATAATTTGTTCGGCTTCTTCGGCTGATCTTGGAACCAGATCAAATTCCATATCAAATGCACGTGGCTCTGAACCACCATAGTTTTGGAAATAACCTGGGTCAACAATAGGTTTTCTTAAACCAAGCGCAGATGTGCTGGCACCGAGAACCTTATCAATTGATAAGCCGTTTGTTATATTACCAATACCTGTTCCTCTACCACCAAGAACCTTACCAGCAACTTTACCAAGAAATCCACCAGCAATAGCACCTACATCAATATCAGTAACATTTTTACCAATTGATCCTAATATACCAGTATCAAGAGACCATCCGTGACTCTGAGTATCAGAGAATGAGTTTGGTAAAGGTAATACCAACGTATCTAATGTTTCACCTTCATCACTCTTTGAATTGAAGTCTAAATTTTGCTTAATGCTAAATACAGAATCAGCAGCTTCAATAACGCCATCTGCCGCTGATTTTAAATCGTCAAGAGCTTTTCTTTCTGCTTCACTAACACTCGATTGCTGGCCTGGCTTCATGACATTAATTGTCACTCTACGATGCTTATATTTGTCATCTCTTATATCATGTGGATATGAATATGTTGCCATTAAAAACCTCTTTAACTAAAATAGTTGAGTAATCTTCCTTCACCATTATTTTCGGAATTACTTGTATTATTTATATTGTTGCTTATAATAGGTACTATTGTATCAGCAATTGCTTTTGATTTAGTTCCGGTATCATACATAACGGTTTGCTTAGTTAAATTCTCATTGAATTTTCCAATAATATTCTCTCTTAAATCTTTATTTGTTTCAACTTGAGTATCTGGTAACTTCGCCGTTGAAGCAACTTCATCCTCTTTAACAATTTCTGATGTTTTATTAACAACTGCTGCAGTTTTTACAGTCTTTATGTCATTATTTGTTTCAGTTTCATCGTCATTATTTTCTGGTTGAGTTTGTGCAATAACTTTGTTTGTCGATTCTGCTTTAATTCCATTTTCACGAATTGCTTCTCTATTAATACCATTTGGTTCAACATGCCAAGTTTCACCAGCAACAGGACGTTTAAAACCATACTTATTAAATAATCCAGCATCTATAGATTTTTCAGCATTGACGGTGTTCATATCAATTGCTAAACCATAATTATGCATTGACTTACCAGGTGATGCAGCCTTTTCACCATGAGTTTCTTTTAATTTAGCCTGTTCTTCAAAGCTTCTAAATGCTGAATTTATTTGAATCTTTTCACCAAAAGTATCAAAGTATTCTGCAGCCATAGATTTTAAATTACTTAAAACAACTGGTTCTAAGTCATCAACAGCAGAAGAATCGGTATTATGTAATTTAAATAATTCATCTACTCTATAGTCATCAGGATTTTTAACTGTTTGATCAACATCAGGATTAAGTGAACTCTTCATAGTGTAATTAACTTTCTTTGGCTTTTCAGCCTCAACCATGTTTTGTTCATTAACTGCTTTTTGTACAGTACTTGCATTATCATTTGTTTCATTTTTATTCTTTATTCTAATGTCTTTTTCAGTTATATCAGCAAGCTCTTTTAATCTTTTAAGCTTTTCAATATCATCATCGTCCCAGTCATCTATATCAATAATTTCTTGAATTTCTTTTGCTTTAAGTTCTTTTAGTTTATCCCAATCATCAATCTCGGAATCACCAATAGTATCGTGATCTATAATACCCATATTTGAGTATTTTTCAATAACTTTATTGCCACCAACTAAATTATTAATACCTTTCGATGAATTTCCAGCATCAGCTAATCCAAATGTTAAACCAGAAATAATACTACCAGCAGCGCTTGATGCTTTATTAGCAGTTGTTGCTTCTTCACCTTCTTTAAGATCAAGTAATTCATCAGCTTTATTCCAACCTTGATAACCATCGTACACTGCCATACCTAATGCTAAGATTGGAAGTGCTCTACTTGCAATTTTTCCTAGTACTTTTGCACCACCTTTTAACATACTGGAAGTACTTTTAGGTGGCTTAAACTTAGATTTCTTTATAGGAGCTTTTACTTTAGATGTCTTTTTTGTCTTTTGCTTGGATTTCTTTTTATCTTTCGGTTTATCTTTATTCTTATTAGCAAATCCAAATCGTCCAAAACCAGCAGCCATGTTTTTTCCAACTGCACCATCACCTTTATCAAAACTTTCTTGACGTTGTGTTGCTAAACCTACGCCATGTTCTTCTTTATAAACTGATTTAATAGAAGTATCTTGCTCATCATGCATATCTGCCTGAATTTTTTCAAGAGTGGCTAATATTCTTTTATTAGTTATTAATAGTTTTCCATGTATTGATCCATCAGCAATTTTTTTATCTGATTTGGTACCATCTTCTTTATTAATTAAATAGCGCACTTGACTGGCAGCAACATGTTCACCAGTATCATCCAAATGATCAACAAGCTTGTCATTAGTTTCTTTAATCTTTTCAGAGGTCGCAACATCCATGTTTAATTTTTCATTAAACTTTTTAGATTTATTTGACTTTTCCTTGTCAATTATCATTGATTAAGATCCTCTCTTGTCTTATTTAATAGGTTAACTAAAATTGTTCTTTCAAACGAGTACATAGTATCTATATCAACTTTAGTATAATTACCAAAGAATGTTAGATCATTATAACTTTGATACATACTCATTAGTGAATCCTCACTCATATTATCAATAACGAATTCAACACCATCTATTTTCATATAATTCGTATGATTACATTTTTGGCATGTAATAGGTTTTCTAAAATTAAATTTGGTTATAGATTCTTCAACTTCTTTATATAGATCTTCATATTCATTTAAATCTAAATCATCAATCGTATTTTCATCTTCACCAATAACAAATTCATGAAAATTGTCTTCTGTTAATGTTTTGAATTGATCAATAATTTTATCATTTTTTATATCTGACGATGTAATAATATTAGATATGTTTAAAACATTTTCATTGCCTGAATCACATTTACTACACTTAAATTTTAAATTGAGATCATCACCAACTGATAATTCCCTAAATTTATATAATAATGCAACCTTTTCGTTGTTTGACAGTTGTTTAATAACATCTGTACTGATACCACACACTTGAAGAGCGTCATCAAGTGATGGCGTACCTACACTACATATTAATAGTAGTTCTTTTTCTTGGTGAGTCGTATATGGGTAAATATCAAATGATTTTCCACTATACTCAAACTTATTTCTAAGCATTATACATCCCAAGACTCAGGAAAAAATCCAGGGAGATTATCAAACTCATATTTCTCTGTTTTATTACAATGAGGACATTTGACTGTTTCAATATTATCAACTTTGAAACGCATCTTCTCCCAATCTAAAAATATTTTTTCAAATACATCAATATCTAAATTATTAATAACTTCAATTAAATCATCGAATGACATACCATCTTGATCATTATAAGATTCAATATGCAATATAAAATCAATTATCTTCTTTGTTTCATTATCACTAGTATTTAAAATAGCATTCTCGTAAAAATCTCTATTTCTTAAATTAGTCATTGTGAATATTTGATTTTTGTATATGATGTCACCATATTCACCAAAAGTTGGCTTCATTATTGCACTTAAATCAGCGCTATATTCAAATTCTTTATTACAATGGCTACATGTAAAATCATATTGCACTTTTTCATTGATAGATTCTTCTCTAATATTCACAAGTAGATAATTATATTCTTCCTCACTTAATGCAAGATTACTATCTTCTAAACAGTCATATACCAAAGCCTCTTTAATTGCTAATGGATTATCTTTATTTGATAAAAACTTCTTTTTATCTTTTACCTTCCATTTTCTAAACTTGACTTCTTTATCTTTGATTTTAGTGCTATATTCGAAATTTTCTTTTGACATTTATAAACCTTATTTTAAAAGTGGTAGTGTACACTTAAGTTGTACTGTAAATTCAGCTATTTGTGCTTCGGTAGTATTGTTAAATTGAACTTGAGATACACTTTCAATCATTGCATCCTGAAACTCAAATATTTGCCTATTTTCTTCATCCCAATAGTCAGGGTCCTTTGACAATATAACTGACATTTTAACTTTGTCGAAATAATTCTTCTGCTGATAAAAATATGCTTTAACAAATTTCTTATAGAACAACATTTGATCTTGATCTCTAAATGTTATGCTAAATCTATATAATTCATCTCGACCATTATGCGTTTTCCATCTATCACCAATAAAAACATCAATTGATTGGTTTGTAAATTGAGGGGTATCTATACTTATAATATTTAGATTAATATTCTCTTCATCCGCATTTGTCCATTGTATTTCTTTTTTAATGGCATCAGCAAACTGTATATGCACATTAAATGTGTTAACATATGACCATTTAGTCTCATATGCTTTAAGTAAACCTTTAGCAAAATCCATTACATGCTCCCTTCAATAATTAATATTTATACTTCTTTTAGATATAAATATAGAAAAGAAAGGAGTTTTTATGTCTTCAATTGTACAAAATATTTTAGAAAGAACTATTGGTGATGGTGCCAGAGCAACAAAATTTGAGTTATTTTTTGAATTTACTAACCCAGATTCTGCACCAACTGCTGAAGATGTATTGATTATGGCCAAAACTACATCTTTCCCAGGAAAGACACATGAAACTATAGATTTTAAGTACAAGGGTCGTTCAATACCAATAAAAGGTCAAATAAAATATACACAATCATGGGAATGTACATTCCATTTAACACAAGATCATTTGCTTAAAAACGCATTTGAGAATTGGATTGAAGCATTGGATCAAAAGCATAATTATATGGATCCAACTACACAGGCTCATTTAACAACAACTCAGAAAAAACATAGTACAAATAAAAACTATACAACAACAATTAAAATCTATCAAAGAGATTTTGATGATGAAAATAATACAGCAGTTTATACGCTCTATAATGTATTTCCTACAGAAATCGCACCGGTTCAATATAGTTATGAATCAGTTGGCCAAGTTCAGGAATTTTCGGTTACATTCTCATATAGTTATTTCACCCTAGAAGTACTCAAAGGAAAGGAAGGTAACTTTATTGACGTGCTATATGGTAAACTTCAGGATGCATCTAAAGCACTTGTTACTGGTACATTAGCAACAGTCGGTAATGCAATCAATGGTTTTGTTAAGGATAGTGTTGGTGATACCTTGAATGAATTAAATTCATGGGCTAAAGGTGATTCGAAAGATACATCACCACAAATAACAAGTAAGAAAGATGATGATGCAATCTCTGGTGGTTTAGGTCCTGATCACATGGATGAAACAATTCATGATAGAGTACATTCATCTGCCGGCCAAACAAATTAAGGATAACATATGTTTAGTATAAGTGATTTGAAAAAACATCTAGGACCCGGTCTTGGTCTTAGAAAAAACAAATATTTGATTGAAATTCCTATCCCAGGAATTGAGGGCGAGAAGATAAACATTCTTGCCAGATCTGCCGGGCTGCCGGAAAGAAATATGACTACTACTGAAATGTTTCATAAAGGTAGAAAATATAATGTTAGAGGTGAAACTGATTTTGTTGGAACATATGAAGTTTCCATTCTCGATGATTCTGATATGGCTATTAGAAAGACATTTGATAAATGGGCTAAAAAGGTTGATAATTCAAAACCAAAGAATAACGGTATTTTTAGTGGGGCATCTTATGAAGATGGAATTGGATCTCTTTTAAATACTGTTCAATCTGGTATTGAATTGACGAATCAAATAAAAAATGCTATAGAGGAACCAGAAGAAACTTTGGGAGGATTCTTCCTAGGTTTAATTGATGAGGGCTCTGCAGCATCTATTGCAAAATACCAAACAGATATTAATGTTTGGCAATTATCGTCAAAGGGTACTAAAGTTTATGGTTATAAATTACAAAATGCATTTCCTAGTTCAATAGGAATTGTTACTTTGGATGACGGTGATGAAAATACATTATCAGAGTTTAATGTGACATTCGCATTTAGTGAATTTGAGCCATTATCTAATGAATCTTTTGGTGACACGGTAGTTGATACTCTACTTGGCGATGATTTTAGAGATATCAGATATGGTATTGAAGCTTTGATAGAGTAAAATAATATAAATAATCTAAAAATAACAAAATTTTTTATAAGGAGATACAAACATGGCGAATCGTTTAGCGGAATTGAAAAACGCTTTAGGCGCTGGCGCAAGAGCTAATAAATACAGAGTTAATTTTTCTGTACCTGCTGCTGTACCTGTAACGTCTAATTTACAACAAGTTGATGCTCTATGTAAAGCAAGTAATTTTCCTGCGATGACTCTTGGTCAAATCGAAGTGTTTAATCAAGGAAGAAAACTTATTTTACCGGGTGATACAACATATACAAATGCATGGACATTAACATTCTATAACACAGAAGATCATGCTTTAAGAAAAGATATGATTTCTTGGATGAAATCAGCAGATCATTTCCAAAATAACGAGCATTCTGGTAATCCAGCAGCTCTTATGGGTGAACTATCTGTTGAACAATTAGATTCAGCTGGTAATCCAACAGCAAAATATACTTTCCATAATGTATTCGTACAGGAAGTTGGTGAGTTAGCAGTTGGTGATGATCAAGTTGATACCGTTCAAGAATTCGATATTACATTCAGCTTTACTGATTGGGTTGTTGGTGATGGTGAATTAAATGATCCAGCAGCTGGTAATGCAGCTTCATTAAATGATGTAGCTGGTTAATCTATGGTGAATCCTCTTCGGAGGATTCATTTTTAGGATTCATATATGGCTAGAAAACCAAAATTACATAAAAAAATTAAAGAATTAACACCTGCTGAATCGTTAGCACAGGTGAAAGCATTGTTAAAAAGAAAACGTCCAATGAAGAGCAATGAATTAAAGCCCGGACATTTAATTTTCTCAGCGTATAATGCCAAAGATAAAACACAAACATACGATCGAACACCTCTAGTTTTAATTCTAAGACGAAATAAGACACATACATTAGGATTAAACTTCCACTGGATTCCTTTCAGCATGCGCATCAATTTAGTTAAACATATTATGCAAATGAATGCTGCAAATATTAGGCAAAGAAAGCCACTACAGTTTAGTTATAAAGATCTGAAGCCAATGCTAAGATCATTGGGTTATGCACCATGTATTCGTTTATATATTAATAGAAGATTTGGTAAGCAGGGTGTCATCATTCCTAATTATCAATTGATGGATATGGCAAGATTAAGAACTGAAACATTTACAAAAGGTCGATTTACGGCGTCAGAGATGTTTCAAATGGCTAAATCAAAAGGTAAATCCAAGAACGGTTATAAAAGAAAGAAACAAAACAAATAATTATAAATAATAGAAAGGAAACATTATGTTAGATAAAGAAACTATTAGTAATGCTGTTGATAAGAAATATAGCAATTTTGCAAGTGCTGTTAAAAATGAACTAAGTTCTAAAATGGCAAATCATGAAATTTCAGCAACATATGCCGCAGAATTCGATAGAATTCAATCTGCAAAAGCGTCATATAATGAGATCAACAGCTCTAAAGAATAAATATTGGAGTAATTTATGGACAAAAATGTAAAGTTAATGTATGACATTGATGCATCGCCAGAATTTATTGTTGAAGAAACAATGAATGAAGCGACAGGCGTGTCATCAAAGCAATATAAAATAAAAGGAACTTTTAGTACTATTGGTGAAAAAAATCGCAATGGTCGTGTTTATCCTAAGCAGCTTTGGGAAAATGAAGTAGATAAATACCAAGATAACTTTTCAACCGGATCAATTAATACATTAATGGAGTGGGAACATCCTGCTAGAACTAATGTTGATCCAATGGAAGCAGTTGCAAAAATTACAAAATTAGATATTCAAGGTAAATTTGTAATGGGTGAAGCTGTTCTTCTTGATAATGAGAAAGCAAACCAATTAAAAACACTTATTGATAATGATATTAAAGTATCGGTTTCAAGTCGTGGTGTTGGTGCTGTTAAGAATGGAATTGTTGAAAGTTTTAAACTTGTAACATACGACATTGTTGCTGCTCCATCAGATTATAACGCTTCTATGAATGGTTTGGTTGAATCATATCAATTAAATGAAGGTGTTATTGAAGATTTAACGTTTAGCATCGATGAAGCTGGTAAAATAGTTCCTATTACAGAGTGCTCTGGCGAATGCGATATCTTTGAAAAAGAAGATATTGGCAATGCAGTTAAAGAAAAATTTACTCAAATTTTAAATGAGTTAAAGGGTGAATAATAGATTTTCAAATAAATCTATTATTTTTATAAATAATTAAAAAACAAAGGAGATGAAACATGTTAGAAAAATTGTTTGAATCACTAGATGAGAATGTTTTTACAAAAGAATTGAAAGAGTCTTTAGAAGCTCAATTCAATGAAGCTGTAGAAGCAAAAGCAGCATCTATTGCTTCTGAAAAAATTGATGAAAAGGTTGACTCTCTAAATGAAAAGTCTGAAGAGCACATCGATTTCTTAAATGAAAAAGCTGATCAATACGTTGAGTTAAAAACACAAGAACTTATTGAATCATTAGACAAGTATTTAGAAAGAGTTGTTGAAGAATTTCTTAAGGATGCTAAAGGCGCTCTTGATGAATCAATCAAATCTGAAAAAGCAGATATGATTATTGAAGCTTTCGATAGTATGCTTATTGCTACTGGCGTTGAAGTTTCTAAGATCGTTGAAGCAAAAGATGACAGTGATGTTCAGAAAAAATTAGATGAGTCTGTTGAAAAATATGATTCACTTGTTGAAGAGAATATCGGTCTTAAAGATGAAAATGAAACACTTATTAAAATGGGTGTTGTTAATGAAATGAAGGAAGGTCTTTCAATTGTGGAAGCTGAAAAGTTTGAAAAACTTGCCGGTCTTGTTGAATTTACTAAGGATGAAGAATTCGCTGGTAAATTAGAAACAATTAAAGAATCGATTAAAGGTGTTGTAGAAGATGAAGATCTTTCTGAATCTGTAGATGACAGCGAAAAAGATGATGTTAAGAAGCCTGCTTGGGCACACTTAGTATAATTTATCTTTTCAAAATTATAAATATAAATAAATTAATAAAATTTTAAATAGGAGAATTTTAAAATGGAAGAAAATATTCAAGCATTAATTGAAAGTTCTAAGTATACTCCATTGACTGCTTCTGATTCTGCAGCTATGAAACTTATGCTTGAGAACGCTGATGTTGAGCAAAACAAGATAATTGCCGAAGGTACTCTATCTGGTGATGTTGCTCAGTTTACGCCAATCTTAATGCCTTTAGTTAGACGTACATACCCTAACTTAATTGCAAATGAAATCTTAGGTGTTCAACCAATGGCTATGCCTACTGGTTACATTTATGCGTTAACTAACCGTTTTGTTGGTACTGGTAATAATGGTGCTCCAGCAAATGCTGCAACTGTTATTTTAGAAATTGGTGCTACTGGTGGTGTTGATACAGTTCTAGAAGTTGTTCCAACTGAAGGTGATTCAATCGCTTCATCTGGTACTGGTACTGGTACTGTACTTTATGTTGAAGGTGACTTCGCATCTGGTTTTAAAGTACTTGTTTCAATTACAGCTGGTGTTTTTGCAGCAACTGAAACTGTAACTGGTTTTACTTTACAGGACGATGACGTTGTAACAATCAATGCTACTTTTACTAATGAAGCTGCATTCAACTACATCTTAAAGAACTACACAGGTTCTTATACAACTGCTCAAGCTGAAGCGTTAGCTAAAGATATGAAAGAAGTTGGTTTCTCTATCGGTAAGAAAACCGTTGAAGCAAAATCACGTGCTTTAAAAGGTCAATATACTGTTGAGATGTACCAAGATCTTAAATCACAGCATGGTTTAGCAGCTGATGAAGAAATCATGGGTCTTATGTCTTATGAAATGCAATCAGAACTTGATCGTGAAGTAGTTGATTTTGTTAATGCAAATGCTACTCAATTAGCTGATACTGCATTTACTGCTGATTCAACTGATGGTTCAGGTCGTTGGGAAATTGAAAAATATCGCGTACAAGCAATTCGTATTGCTAAAGAAGCTGCTCAAATTGGTTTAGAAACTAAGCGTGGACAAGGTAACGTTCTTGTTGTTTCGCCTAAAGTTGCTACAATGTTAGAGCAAGTTGGTACTTTCAAAGCTGCTGAGTCAGTAAGTGGTGTTAAACAACCAGTTTCTGGTGGTATCGCTGGTACTTATGATGGTCGTTTTAAAGTTGTTGTTGATCAGTATGCTGCATCTGACTACTGTACTGTACTTTATAAAGGTATGGACCGTCGTGATGCTATGGGCTTCTTCGCTCCATACGTTCCAATGAGTTTTACTAAAGTAACTAACCAAGATTCTGGTCAGCCAGCGGTTATTGCTAAGACTCGTTACGCTTTAGATACTATCCCAGGTGTATCTTCACCAACTTCAAATGATCGTGCTAAGACGTACGCTCGTTCGTTCGGTGTTAACTTTGCAAATACTGTTTTAGCCTAATCGCTAATTTGGTATTGATTCTAACTCTTAGGAGTTAGGATTAAAGTTCAAAGCAATAAAAAAGCCAGATTTTATATCTGGCTTTTTTTATGCATAAAGAAAAATTATTACTTCATCCATTTCTCAGATATGAGATATTTTGCTCGATTGATAAATTGCCGAGCTGTTTCAGGATCATTTTTAAGCACTTCCTGCGCATCTGATAAAATTGACATTGTCAACATTCCATTAGCTTGGTCAGGACCACCAATTGCAATCGTTAAATTTGCTCCTTCATTTAATTGCTCAATAGTGCAACCAAACATTTTAATCTCTCTAACAATTTCTTCATCAGTTTTATTTTCTTCACTCATAATATTTCCTATTTAACAGATAGTTTAATTGATTTTGCTGTAACATGAACTCTTAGATGTTTCCAATCTGGATATTTTAAAATTGTTTTAAACCATTTAATGTCATCAATATCCATTCCAAAATCGTCATACCCAAAAACAAAAATAGATTTATCATACCATTCTACATTCTTTTTGGGATCAAATCCAATAAAATACTTAACAACATTGTTCTTATTTATTGATTGCATAACACTTTTACCATCTCCAAAAACCATGGCATAGCAACCTTGATCCTTGACAATTGTAATGGGTTTATTGCGTTTAACTGCTGCATCTAATAATTCAACTGCATCATCTCTTTTAATACTGATTATAGTCATTTTCTTTCCTTCATTTTTATTATATAGGAACTACTTTTGTTTTTTAAATTTATTTGCTTCTTTTAATAGAGTTTCAAATAATGATTCCGATGTTTCTTCAATAAGAACATCGGGAGCATCTGGATCATAATGACATTTTGCATCAAACATCATTTTTTTGATTTTTAAACTTAGATCAAGAATATCAGCAATTTTTTCAACTGCTGTCTTAAATGCTAAATCAAAACCATGATGATCAATACTAACTGATGTGTATTTTACATCACCACCGTTGTGTAGACGAATATAGAAAATTTCTACAGGATTTCTTCCTTTCTTTTCTTCAAATCTTCTATTTAAACCAACAATTGATCCATCAGCATGGAAGTATTTTTCTCCTGTCAATTTGATCAATTCATTATATGCGTATTGTCTAGATGCTAAAGAATTATCTTCCTTTGTGGCTTCCTTCAAAGCTTTTGCTTCATTTTTGCCAATCGGAATAAATCTTTGAATTTCTTGTTTGTTCCATGCTCGTGAAACTTTGAAATATGGTTTACCCTTAATATCAGTTTTACATATACTCATTTTCTTAATCCCCAATGATTAATTCAACGTATTCATTATAACAAAGCCAATATACATTGTAAACTGTTTATTTCAGGCACAAAAAAGCCAACTTATGTCGGCTTTTCAATAGTATTTGTGTAAAAAGTCCTATTTTACATAGATTTGTGAATATCTTTGTGGTAGATTATCACATTTGTCGTTTTTGTTTGGCGATTTGACATCAACACATTCGCCAGTTGATTGACTGATGTAAACTTCCGGTGTATCAAGTACTTGAGCGACTCCAGCCGTAAAAAAACCAACCAATAATAAACCAACAATAATTTCTTTTAATTTTCTCATATTCTTTTCCCCAAATTTCATGTTCCTCTCCCAATATTTTTAAGATGTTAATCATAATAATATGGGAGAACTTAAAAAATGCTTAATTTACTTATAATATGTCTTATATGTTTCTTGACTATATTCTTGGTAGTTGTTTGGGTCATCCAGTGCCCACATAAAGCCTTGTGCAAAAAGATATATTATAAATCCAAAGAAAGCCATTCTGCCTAATGCTATGCTTAGTTTTATCATAATAACTGCTGTTTCCATATTTCACCTCTTCATTTTTATTATGAGTCTATTATATCAATCCCGATATACATTGTAAACTTATTTTAGGCAATAAAAGGCCCATATACAATATAATCATATACGGGCCTTTATTGGTTACTTTTTAACCAATCTACTCAGTGAATTTATATTCTGTATTATATAAAGAATCGAGTAGTTCATCACTTAGATAAATAGTGTCTTTATCATTTTTAATAGCACCTAATCCTAGTGTTCTTATACGTTTTAGATTCTTATAATGTGTTTGGTATTTACGAGATTTCCACCATAAAGATTTACAACTAAGATAACGCTCAGCATCTTTAATACTCTCAACTTTGAAGAAATACCCCTCGAGAAGAATATTTTTCCAACGGATTGAATGCTTATCTAAAACAGTCTTGACTTTTTCATTATCAAGTTTATCACGTATTGATTTAATTTTCATTATATGTTCATTTGCTAATTCTAGAACATTAACTACGTGAACAGCCGAAAGACCAAAAGAGACACTATCCATATTATTACTCCGTGATGTATTCTTCAGCGAGTGGGAATACTTTTGAAATTGCTTTTGCTATAGCTATTGCAATATCCATGTGTTCCTGTTGTGTTCCATTTGCTGATCTTAATTCAATAAAATGGATCCAACTTCTAATAGTACCAGCCATGTATAAACGTGATTTTGTATTTCCTTCTGGAAGAACAGCACGAGCTTGTTCTTTAGCAATACCATTTGCAATTGCCCAATCATATGCATTTTTAGCAGCATCAATTACATTGTTTTGCATCTGTTCCCATTGTGTCATAAGAAAACGATGTTCATCATTGTTAATATCTACAGGAATAGAGTTTTGACGATTAACAGGGTCTTGTAAACGAGCATCTCTTAATTCAAATGAATCATCCATATCCTGTGGATTAGCATAACGTTGTGAAAATTCTTGGAATGAGAATGAACGATGACGTAGCATCTGGCGTGCAATATCACGAGTTGTTTCGACTTCCATTGTACACGATGCCATTTCTAATGGTGAAAAATGTTTATGCTCTAATAAATAAGCAATTAACTTATCAGTAGTTTTTGAATTATTCTGATTTGATGGGTTTGAAACTCTTGCACAAAATGCAATTAAATCTGTTAATGATTCTAAACCAGTGTCATCAATAAACTCTTCAGTTGGTTTTGAATATGATATTACTTTAACTTTCAATACTTAGTCCTCTTTTATTTCAATAAATTGTTTCATTTGTTTCTTTTCTTCTGTTGGCTTTCTGCCAAATAATTCAGCCGATCTTACAGCTAAATACATTATATTTCTTTTAATAAAACCAACGCCATTATCTTTTAACATTTGTAAAAATAATAAATCACCTTCTTTTCTGGTAATAACACCTAAGTGCCATAATGTACATGTTGCATCGTGAATAATTGCACTTCCAACATATTTACCTCTAAGCGGGCATCCTATTAAAGCCCAAAATAATCTTGGGATTGATGCACCATCTGTTATAAAACCAGCTTTAGCGATATATTCTTTATTGTTATGTGTGTAACTTAATGTGTCGCCCAATCTATAATTATTAAAATCTACTCTTTCTAATATTGTTTTTCCCTTAAACATATAACCACTCCTTGATTATGATTCTGTTAATATAATTCTTCCTTCATTTATAAGGATTTGTCTATTATACAGATGTTGCTCTTGAATTTCTTCTTTTGTTTTTCCTGTATAGATAGCTGCTAAATGTTCATTTAATAACGTATCGGTTAATTTCACATCATTAATTATGAAGTCGCCAAGTATTCTACCAAAGCTACCTTTAAATGCTGAACTAACAAGTTTTATATTAGATGCTTTTGTTAATTCGGATACTCTCGCCTTAGCAAGTAATCCACAAACCTTCTCATCAAAATCTTTAGTTCTAACTTCAGGTGTATCAATATTTTCTAATCTAACTCGTTCGTTTTTTAACCAAACGCCAAAGCCTAGATCAATATTAACGTCAATGGTATCACCATCAACAACTCTGACAACTTCACAATTATATGTGTACATTAGCTTTTTCCTTTCCAAGTTTGGAATCCATAGAACGCTGCAACTATACCGGCAACCGCAACAAAGTATGTTGGAGCCATACTGCCAAGAATATCAGCAGCTTTTTCTAAACCTAATAATGATGATAATACAACAGCAAATGGGTATAATAACATTCCAAATAATGCAAACCATGCCATTGCTCGTTGCGCGTTATCTTTCTTGTCTTCATTTTCTAAATTTTGGATTCGTTCTGCACGATCCAGTTCTTCATTTGTTGTTTTACCGTCATCATCTAAATCAAAATTAAAGTCATCATCCATAATATTCTCCTTTTTAGAGATATTTATAAAAGAATCATTAGTTTTGATTTAAATCGAGGTTATATTCTAACATGAATTTCGTTAATTTATGGGCAAATTCAGAATCCCAGGCCTTAACATCCTTAGGGAAACAAGCTCCTCCAAATCCTCTAAATCCATCCATCCCAACTTGACTCATATTTGGTTGTGGGAATAATTTATATAGATTAGCCATTTTTCTGGAATTGCCGGTTGTATCTTGAATGAATTCCCAAAAAAGAACCTTATATGCTCCATATAAATTTCTTGTATATTTAAAATCACATGCTTCTTTAAGAGTACATACTTCAAAGTGCATTGGATTAATTGAATGATTTTCGTATAGTTCCATTACACTTTTACAATGTCTGGCGTCACCACCTAAGATGACAATATCTTGCTCTAATGCATCCATTGCAAATGTGTTCTGGTTTAAAAATTCAGGACTAAATACTAGATTTAAGCGTTCTTCATATTTACTTAAATAACTATATGGAACGGTTGACTTAACTATGACAATACCTTTGTATTCACTTTTTATTAAAAATGCCAGCATTTCATCAATTGCACTTGAATCAAAACCATCTTCATTTGATGGAGTTGAAACACATACGAATATAAAATCTGATTTTACAACATCACTTATTGATTTATGATTTTTGTACTTATCATATATAGAAATATCAACGTCATTTAATGTTAGTATTGTCGCTTGACCAACATAACCATACCCAAAAATACCTACTTTCATAATTGCCCTTTTAATTCTTCTATTGATGTTCTGCCATCTCCAAATATCTCATTAACGTTATATTTTTTATTTAAGAGAAGCTTATATCCGGGTGCAGGATAATTATATGGATAACAGAAAGAATTAATTATAATATCATTTTGCTTAAAGTTCTTTATCATTATCTTAGTTTCAAACATTGCGGTGTGCATTTGATCAACTAATCTTGTACCTTCTAACTTTGGATGAGTATGGGAATGTCCACCAATAAAACAATTAGTATATTCACTAATTTCTTTAATCTGATCCCATGTCATATAGGCTGATTTATCATCGCCAACTCTATAATTTTTATGGGCATCTCTACAACTAATAAGTTCTTTATTCTGTAGTTTTTCATCAGTACAAACAATATCTGTACTAATAAAGAAATACTTAGGTCCATCGAACTTTAAAAAATGTTTAAAGTGTTTGTATTGTGAATATAAACCATCATCAAATGTTAAAATATCAAATTCAGATAAATCTAATTCTAACATCCAATCATGCACTTCATGTATTTCTAAAATCTTAGGCATTAAATTCTCTATAAATCGTTTTAAAATATTCTTTATCAGAAATATTAGGAATATTTTCCATTGAATATAATGAGCACATCTTTTCTTTAAATTCTTTATCGATATTATTCACAGTATCAAAATAAGTTTTTGAAAAGTGTTCACTCTCAGGTATTTCAAATTCATATAACTCTTTTACGTTTGTTCTTGATGGGCGACAACATATGCGTACAGCATGACTAGTCACCTTATGATCTTGATGTAAATCATTTTCTGATACAGTAAATACTCTTTTAGGTTCAAATTCATTAATTACACCTTCAATTATTCTGGTAATTGCTGATAATGGTGTATATTCTAAAGATAAATCATCAAATCCATATATCTTATAATGATACCCGATAATATTTGCTATTGATTTAAATGTTTCTATTCTAGATTCACTAGATTTATCAAACTTACGGCCTTTGCATAATGAAACTACAAGGACCTCATTGTTTTGGTTGTAACATAATTGCTGCAATGTTCCTGATAAACCGAATGTTTCATCATCAAGATGAGGTACTACGACTAATGTTTTCATTTATAATATCTTCCATGTTGTATTTACAAGTATAAAACCTATTAAGTTTATCAGTATTCGGGTATCTATCATAAATTTCGCCAAAGCTTTCATCAAGTGGAATATAAACTATATTCGATTTACTATTAGTCATATCAACTATAGTTTGTGAAAGTGCATTTATACTGATAAGGTTTTCATCATTACCTATATTATAGGTTTCGTTTTCATATTCTTTATTTAAGAATATCATTAACATATTAACCGCATCTCTAACATCACAAAAACTTCTTAATTGACGTCCATCACCATTAATAATTAAATCTTTATTGTTTTTTGCCGCATCAATAAATCGTGGAAGAACATGTCCATAAGTTCCAGTTTGATTCTTTCCAACGATATTAAAAAACCTACAAATCGTATATGGAAAGTTATAACTCTTAATATCAAACTCGGCAAAAAGTTTTGATGTAGCATAATTTCCTCTAATTGTAGATAAAATTTCTAAATTATCTGTTTCCTTTGATCCTTTAAGACTCTTAACATTCCCATATACTTCTGACGTGCTACCAAAAATAACCTTAATATTATAGAACTCAAATATTGGAAACAAAACATTATTAATATTATTACTATTCTTAAATGTTTTAGATGGATTTTCTTTAATATGTTCAACGCCAATACTTGCCGCTAAATGATAAACAACATCAATACCTCTAAAAATATCAATAAGCTCATCAGAATTACTTCGTTTTGATAGGTCCATATTATAGAAAACAGCATTTAATCTCTTAATGTTTTCAACACTTCCGGTAGATAAATCATCAATGATAATTACATCATGACCATCATCAATTAAAGATTCTGCAAGATTGCTACCAATAAATCCGGCACCACCAGTAATTAATATTCTCATGTGTTCTCCAAATAAAATGCAATAACATCTGGAAGTTTTTCTTCAAACGTGTATTTCCAATCCCAACCTGTACTTTTTAATTTTCGATTATCGATATTGTAATTGTCATCTGTATATGGTCTAGCAATTTCACTAAATTTAAATCTTGCTTTTAGACCTAAACCATGAGAAATTTGATTAGCAACAGATAAAATGCTTATTGATTCTGGACCAGCTATATTATATTTTCCAAATTCTACATCTTTTGTCATTAATAAAAATACTGCATCGCAAACATCCTCAACATAAATGTAATTACGCTTAGGTATTTTACCATTGGATGTATGAATGGTTAACGTTTCATTATGTAATATTTTGTTAATACATAATGGAATAAATGCTGATGATTGTTGACGTTCGCCAAAAACGTTTGTACAATGCGTAATAATTGTTGGTAATTTGTATGTATGATGATATGCTGTTACAAATTCTTCACCACCAGCTTTTGATGCACTATATGGATTTGTACAATGATATGCAGTATTTTCATTTGATTTACCTGAAATAGATTCAGGTCCAAATACTTCATCAGTACTAAAATAAATAAATTTCTTAAGATTCTTTTGTTTTCTAGCAAACTCTAAAACATTTAATGTTCCAATTGTATTAGACATTGCGGTATCAATAGGAGCAATAATACTTTTATCAACATGACCTTGAGCGGCAAAGTGAATTATATAATCATAGTCATAAATCTCACTTTTAATTTCTTTTTGGATGTTCCATTTATGAATCATAATATTATTATTGTCGGTGTTAGTGCGTTCTAAATACTCAAGAAAAATATTGAAGTGCTCAGAATTAGAAAAATCATCAATAATAGTAATATCAGCGTATGTATTACTGAAGATTTTTTGGACAAAATGACTTCCAATAAAGCCAAAGCCACCAGTAATTAAAACTTTCATTCACTAATCCTTGGGTAATCGTAATATGCACCAAGTTTAGAATCAATATCTTTTGGTAAAAGTTGATTTAATAAAATAACACCTTTGGCTGCATTATCTGGTGTCATATACATATGATAACCTTGCATTGATAAATTTGGATCTTTTGAAATATGAATTGATGGATCTGATCGCCCATCATAACCTAATTGTTTTAATGCTCTGTAATCTTCTTCATTGTCTAAAAGAATTGCTCCACCACGACCAATTGGTAATGCTTTCTTTTGTTGAAATGAAAGGCATTGTACTTGGCCAGGGATGTACATATCTTCTTTAAAGCCAACCGCACAATCGTATATATTTGATTTGCCGATTTCATAAGATTCTTTCCACTTAATATCTTTAAATACTGGAACGTATTTAGCAATTCTGATAACTTGCGGTACACTAATATAAGTTTGGTTAGGAATTTCTACTTCGTTATCAAAATCATTACCATAATAATCAAGTGCTAAAAATATTGAATTAGTACAACAATCTGTAAGTACAACATACGGAGCACCCGTAAATTCTGATAATCTTTTTTCGAAAAGTGTTATAAAGTCGTAGTTATTTTTGAAGTCCATCTAGTCGTCTCTGTAGTTTAAATTTATATATTGATAAGTTGACATTCTTCTTTTCATAGAAATGTTCATGCCAAAAATAAACGTTTGTTAAATCCGTGGCGATTGAATAACCCTCGCCTTGTTCATATCCATTGATAATTTTAAAATTAAATATTGTACTTAACAAATCGCTACAGTATTCTTCTTTATCATAATCTCTTAAACCATCTGCCAATTCGTAAACTTCTTCAACTTTAGGCATGTGATCTAAAAGTTCTTTATAAAAGTTAAAACGTCCTGCGATGTTACAAACAAATCCAGTATTTGTTAAATTTGGAGCGAATACAGGTGTTCTTTGAGATTTATAATCATCTTTGAAATATCCACCTAAGTATGCTTCTTTTTTATTTGACCATAAGTCATCAAAAAAGTCTTTTGGGAATGGTCTTAAAATCTCCATGTCTAAATCAATATGAATTAAACAGGTATCTTGTAAATCGGGATGTGTTTCTAAATAATGACCAACATAATGAACATTCATAAAACCATGTTCATGCACATTAAAATATGGTGGTTCTTCTGAAATATATGTTACATTAAAATCATCGTAAAAATATTTTGTTTCTTTGAGAACATTGCCGGTTGGATTCATGATATAAATTGGAATATCTTTCAACCAACCAGCGCTCTTTCTCCAAGACTTTACACAATTTATGCTTTCTCTTTCATAATACCTAAATGCTATATCATCTCTTTTATTATTAATCGCATTTTCATTCTCAACCGTCAATATTAAAGCATATTTTTCTTTCATTTAATAAGTATATCCAAAGTAACCAGCAATATCAGCTGGGATTTCACTAGGCTTATTAACATAAGCATCAAAACGTGTTGTAATGATGTCCACTAATAAACCAACCTTCATAATTCTATTCTGAGTGATGTTCATTTCTTCCCAATCATTTAGACCCGGTGTTGTCGCATCAACTCGTTTAAGCTTTTTATTTAACTTAACTGTAAGACCATTTAAATCAAATGTTCCAGTTTCAATTACATCTTCATAACGCATTCTAACATCTACGTCATCTTCAAATGCTTTTAAGAAATGAAGATTATCAAATAACATAAAATTCTTACATTCATCTTCATTCCATTTATCAATAACGAAATTTCTGTTTGTATCCATTAAGAAACTATTAACTGGATCACGCATAATTTCAATAGTTGTTACTTTTTGTTGATGATTTCTCATCATCTCAGCTTTAAAATCTTCTAAATATGCACCATAAATATTTGCAACTATTACAACATCTCTGTTATCAACTAGTTGTTCTTCGATACTATCAACAATACGATCATAAGTTCTAAGATTTGTTGGTGTTTTTGGGCCATATTTAAATTCAATATTATCAGGTGTATTAGCAACAGCACATGTTTCTTTTTTAGCTTTTTCTTTTATTGAATCAAACTCTTCAGTCCAGTCAACTTTATTAGCCTTATAAAGTACTCTATTGCCTCTTTTAATCTTGTAAACATTACCATCATTACTTCTACTAGGTGTAACAATAAGACCATCGATTTTGACAGGTTGTGCAGTTAAAAATTGGGCAATACTACAACCAATCATATACTTTGCAGCTTTTTCCGAACCTCTAACGATATAAATCATGTGTATTTCTCCTTTACACGGTTTTTTTATTATTTATATCGTATTGTCTCAATTACATTATAATCACGTTCTAAGTGAGCAATAATATGATTAAGCCTATCGTTATGAATGTTATCTTCAACGTAAAGGATATTAACATTAGCTTTTTTATTGTACATGTAGATAAAAAATTCTTTATCATCTATCTTCTCAAAATGCTTTAGATCAATTAATTTAAGCGTACCATTAGAAGTCCTTACTATGTTATAGCACATTGAATTATAAAATGGTGTATATCCATTAAAATTTCTATGCTTTTTTAAGTAGAAAAACTCATCTCTGGAAATTTCTGTAATAGGATCACCATTTATGTAATCCATATAATAAAAATCACCTTTATCTTCT
>Ga0316207_10001027_pt1 | contig 37584 bp, 28 predicted proteins | sample 6weekpyrite_MG_FD_204943 | JGI IMG/M metagenome (GOLD analysis project Ga0316207, IMG submission 204943) | Microbial mat bacterial communities from mineral coupon in-situ incubated in ocean water Damariscotta River, Maine, United States -... | ecosystem: Environmental > Aquatic > Marine >... | reverse complement strand
CAAGAATGATAAAAATTGGGATTATTGGATAAATGCCGGATAATTCTAATCATATTTCGAGTTTGATGTACTTGTTGGGTAAATTTGTTTTTACGCAGGGGAGCTGTGCGGCTCTAAACTTTAGTTACGTAAACTATTTGCTAAATACATTATGTTTTTTGTAATACCAAATCATCAAAGGTGTTTCCATTACAAAAAAACTAACGAGGCAAAACCAAAACCAGTTCATTGTTGTAATCACGGCATTAAATTCGTGGTTTGATCCCCAATACACTGAGCCAACGATAATCACAGATATAATTGAAGCAATAGTATCATTTTGGGCAATTTTTGATTGACTATTGCCTGCGTATTTTGGATATACATAAAAGTAAGCAATGATAATTATGAAAAGGTTTAGCCCAATAACAAAAAATTCCGGTGTGTACATATTTGATGTGTGATCCTGTCGCAATGAATAGATTTAATCAATAATTGATTACTAGTAAATATTGTTTTCAAAATGATTGTAAGTGAATATTAATGATAATTCTATTTATATTGAAGCGACAAATACTTTGAATATTATTTAAATTTAATTATTTCCACCGTACCAAGAGAGAAACAGACAAATAAATTGAATCATCAATAATTGTAGGAAGATTGCTCATTTTTACGTAATCCCTAACGTTTAAAAATAATTCAAATAGGATATAAGGTAAAATCCACTCCCATTACAACGCTGCCGTCTCCCAAAATATTGACTAATATCGGACTGGGTTTGGAAGCAACGTATTTAAAACGGCTTAAATATTTGTTTTCAACGGATACAAGATATTGACCCGGCGGGATTTGAGTAAATAAATAGAAACCGTCATATGCAGAAATGGTATCGTATTTTTTCCTGGTTTTTATGTCCTCGAGCACAATTGGAATATAGCCAGCTTCATATGTATGATTCGTTTTTTTCGAGCCAAAATAAATAATACCTTCAATTTCCCCGGATTGTGCTAATGGAATATCAATTGTTTCGATTAACCCAGGGCGGGGAATAATTGAATAACCTGGTTTAGTCGGGACGAGAAAAGGATCTTCCAGGCTACCGACATCTAATTCTATATCGGTTGATTTGTCTACAGATAAACCAGGAAAAAACACTTCACCCTGTTCATTTGTTTTGCCTTTTCGACGTGATTGTATCGCTTGAATTGTTGCGCCGTCTATCCAATCTTCCCCACGTTCGCGTTTTCCATTATTGTTATCGTCCCGAAAAATTCTTGCGGATATGCCACCGGTACGAGAAATCCTCTGTGCACCAACTTTGACTATCGATGTTCTCTTGTCGTAACCAAAACTGAAATTTATACCAAGATTGGCGGCATATGTATCGTTGTTATTGTGAGTAAAATCAGATGTTATTGTCAGCAATTTTGTTCTCCAGTTGAGTGAAAGAGATTGGGTTTTTCTACCGCTTAGTGGAGAATAGAAGTATGTATATTGTGAGCGTATGTTGGAAGTGAATGACCAAGATAAACTCGCGGACAATTGCGTAACATGTTTAACTTTTACTGTTCTAACTGGTTCGAAAGCATAACTAATACCACCACGAAATCCGATTCCAAAAAGTGATGTATTCAAACTAGATCCGCCTTCTAGAGATCGCGAACTTGTTGAATCCTCTTGCTTCGCTCTTGAATAATTGAGATTATTGGTTGCGCTAATTTTCCATAATCTTGCGCTGAAATCCAATCCATAATTATCTGTTACACTGGTATTTTTTACAGCCGACCGAGTTGCATCCATTGAATAACCGAGTTTCAAATATCTGGATCGAAAAAGAGGTCCAGAAAAAACCAAACTATTCACCGAATTAGCAGCTGTTGTTACGCCGGATTCAGTAGAGAAATTATCTGTAGTTGTAGCATTTGAGTATAGCAGTGACTGGGTTCCAAAAGATCGCGAGAGACTAAAATTAATGGAAGATCCAGCACGTATATCTTTTGTTAAACTTGCAAAGAAAAGCGTATCCAATACGAAAAGTCTTATGCCAGGTTTTATAAAATTATGTGTTGATCCATCCGTAAAATTGTATCGAGAAAATGTCGTATTGAATGATATGTATTCATTGATATTTTTGAATAAATTCAAATTCAATCTTCGACTATCATTATCGTCGTTGACTTTATTGTTTCGTAAGTCAAATAAACGAGAGCGTTGATTAGTGATTGAAATGTCGTAAAAGGCTTTGTTATTTTGTGCACTATTTCTTGCTAGGAAAATTTCCTCTGATTTTTCACGACGTTGTCCTTGTGGGCCATAAAACACAAGCTTAAAAATATTTTTTCCAGATAAAATAACTTGATTGTTAAATTCATAACGTCCGCTTTCATCAATCGTTTGTCCAGCGAGAAATATATTATTTCGGTATAACTCAACGTCCCAGCCAGGTTGTGCATCACCTGCAAAATCTGTATTTTGAAATTGGGTTTTTCTACCATAAGGTCGATTGCTAATGCTTAAACCAATTTCCTGGCCTGCATTCCCGATACCACCACCTGTATTTGGGCTAATATCACCAACGGCAAATCGTGTTGCTCTTAGCGGACCGAGCAAATTACTCCTAAACGATTCTTTTGACATTGTGACACGAAAATGTCGTAAATTGTCTATGTCATCTCCTTGTATGTAATAAGTCCCTGTCATATATGCTAAATCACCCGCACCTAATGCGGAATAACTGATCTTTTTCGTTCCTTCACTATTTGTTCCGTATTTAGATTGAGCATCTACAAAGGGCAAGCTCCAGGCAGTATATGGGATAAATTTTTCTGGTAATCTAGCAACATCAATTTTTCGGGTTGATGATTTTCGGTTTTTCCTAGCCAGCTTTTCTTGAATGGGAATTGGCTCGGAGGGTTTTAACGTTAAAGTCAAATCATTGAGTTTGATTTGATATTCAATGGCAAGTAATTTAAATAAGGTATTAACTTCCATAAATATCGCATCAGATCGATAAAGTAGTAGGTCTTTCGAAATTTTAAATTTCTTATCTCTAAGTTCTAATAATACTGACGTACTTGCAATAATTGGGTAGTGTAATTTGAAATTGTATTCTTCCCTTATAAACCAGCCTTGCGCTGTTTTTTCATTAACATTGACATCGATAGGAAAATCTAGAATATCGAATAAATTTTGTAAATCAAAATATGTTTTGTCATTTTTACGAATGCCAAATTCGTCTCCAAGTACTATATTGTCTATGCGAGTTTGCAGTATATATTCAACTTCTTCATCCTCAATTGGTGTGATTTTTCCGAATTCTAAATCATTGAACGCTGGATTATTAAAAAGTTTGATGGGTGAAGGTTTTGGTTCCGCGTCCGCATCCGCTGGAAAAATTGAGATGGAAAAAATAGTGAATAACACTAAGATTAATTGTTTGCATGTGGGTCTTGTTGAAGACAGCGTTAACAATAGTTTATCTTTTATGATGCAATTTATGTGAAACACCAGACCATCCATTGCCAATTAATTTAAACTAATTACCCATTAATGAATGAATATTTTTAATTGTTATTCAAGTTTACTTGCATTCGTTACAAAACCAAAGTGAGTAGTTCACTGATGTAGTTAAATGTGCAGGATTACCTATGAATAGCAAACCCCTTTATTGTGCTGCCATTATTGTTTCAAGCTTGAAGCTACTGTGATTAGCGGCTGTTTTTATTGCGTCAAACGTATGCCCATCATATTTTTCCGCTCCAACGTATTCCACTTTGATTTGCCCCGGGCCTGGTTTAAAGTCTTTGAAGCCGGCAAAAAATTTCACTTTTTCACTGTCGGGATAAAATGATACATTGTTTAAAATAGCAATTTCTTTTTGGCCTGAATGTCGATTACTTTTCCAAATCACACGGAGAGAACCATACGCCGTATGTAAACCAGATCGTCTAAGAGTTATATAGGCACCATAATGGGTTTTATTTTTAATTTTCTGTTTTCGTAACTCGACATCACTAATTTTAACTTGCACATCTGGTTTTCCTTGACGCACAATCACGGGAATACTGAATCCGAGTAACAAATTGATTTTTATTTTCGCTCCTCGACTCGCAGGTTCGAGATCACCATCTTCTTTAGGTAAAGCTTGAAACAATAAATGAGAGCGATATTCCCCTTCTGTTAATCCCTTTTTACGTCTTAACGCGATTCGTACGGTTTGTCTTTCATTGGGTGCGAGTGTGACTTGTCGAGGACTAAATCGAAGCATGCGTGACGCGTTTGGTACTTCATCGCTATTATCGGGTAAGTCAATGTATTTGCCGTTTTCAGCTTGTTTTTTTTGAACCCAATGTAATCGATACGTCGTAGTGGAATTTGAAGTATTAACCAAATGGACGGAGGCAGATCGTTGCCGCTCCTCAAATACAACTCGCTGTGGTGCAAGCATTAAATTAGCCCAAGCGGTATTTGTCATTAAAACAACAAGTATAATCAAGCAAAATAATTTCGATTGTATGTTGTTGGTCATAATATATTTTGTCCTTGTGTATTCCATTTAAATTTGTTGATCCATTGAGTGAAATTGGATTTGAATTTTAACCTCGTTACGAAAATAGCAATTACTATGCCTTCTAGCTCACATTTTTCACAGGATCAAGTGAGACTCCATGAACTTTGTGAGAAGTTCAGGCAAGGTGATGAGTTGTTAAGTTAGTGTGGATAATTAGTATGACTGGAAACAAATAATTATGATCAGTAGGAAATATTGATATTCATTGTTGTAACATACAAACTATCATCATAACTTCCTGAACCGGAGGTGGTAATAGTTGCACCGACAAGTACTGTGAGTTCACCATTGACGTCAGTGGTTACGGAAGGTATATAATCAAAATTGGAAATGGTAAAGGCTTCATTTGATGGAACAGGGGACGCTGGAGACTCTACAAGCCCTGTTGGGCTGGTAATGCTAATTGTTAATAATGTACTTGCCGGAAATCCCGATAAAAAGTAATCTCCTGGTGTGCCTGGTGAGACAATAAATATTTCTGGGTCGTTAATGACTTGGCCGGTATATCGTAAACGATATTGATATGCGCCGTTGTTGTCTTTAAGCGCTATGCTGCCAAAGTCCAATGGCGATTGTTCTATTACCGTTTCTGCGGTGACAGCTAAGGAAAAAATGAGATTTAATACAATTAACGAATATGAAAGACGAGCAATACGGGATTTTCTAAGAAATAGAAAATGATAAACTGCAATCGGTGATTTTATTTTACAAACTAAGCTTCTGTACATAATACACAGAAGCTTAGTTGTTTTTAAATCATCATGCAATCCAATTGAATGGATTAATGATTAATATTAGTAGCTGATGGAAACGGTATATGTACCAGTGTACGTGGCATCATCATAGGGATCGCCAGCAGCCGCAATCGTTGTGCCGGTATCGTTTGTTGTTAAGGTACCGCCTACATTGAATACCATGTTACCAGTCGCATCGGTATCTGAAGTAAATGTATTACCAGAACCATTTGTAGTATAGTAAATGCCACTTGGTGTGAAATCAAAAGTGTGGTCAGTTGCACTGGAGGGATCTGTTAATGCGTCAACACCACCGCCAGAAATTGCTACTGTTAATACTGCATTGGGTGCAGCACCAGTTACTTCGAATGAGCCAGGATTACCTTCAGCAATAACTACAATGTTTGAATCAGCAACAGTACCGGCGTCTAGTGCAACTGATGAACCGGAGCCATCAGCTGGCATTGTTAATGTTGAGGTATTACCCGCAACAGCGCCATCACCAAAAGCAGCGATTGTTCCAAAACTGAGTGAAGCAGTTTCAGACGCGGTGATTGTGGATAGTACTACAACCTGTGCGTTTCCTGTAATGTCTACCGCATTGGCTATCCCAATTGAAGCAGAAGCAACAATAGATAGGCCAAATGCACGAATCATTTTGTTTTTCATCATCATAATAATATTCTCTTTGAAAAAAACCCAGTGAGTATATTGAACTTATGCCCTACTGAGATAACATATTTAGCGGATATGTTTTCACAATAAATGAGACATTAACCGCTCCCGAAAAATTTAGCGGTTGCTACCAAAATATTATTTAGTATTTTTTAGAAATATTTTAATGATTGGTCAAATATAAATCATAACCGCAATTTTGAGATTATCATTCGATCAATTAATGCTGAATAGAATAAATATTCAACTGATCTTGCTGGCTTTATTTGCAAAAATTCACTTGAAAAAAAATCATTATCAGTCTTTTGAATAATTATTTTTCACGATTTCTTTTTTTACTCACTACTAAATGGCGCACAATTAACCTATTTTCATATTTGCGAACTTCAATTTGAAATAGAAATAATTGTCTGCCAGCCGCGCTCGTTACATTGTCTCACTGTGAGCATTACGCAAATTCCTTACCGCTTTGTTGTATAAAAGAGGGGAGTGTGTTTTTTAAAATAAATTAGTATTATTTTTATACTAACCACGCCATTTAAACGCAGTGAGATTATCAAAAGAGTAAAATTCGATGCTTACAATTTAAAAAAAGATAATTCGCTATGGTATTTCAGTTTAGTCACCCTATTCAAGGTCAAGACTTGCCGATTAGGCGGCAAGTTCTGTAATCCATTTTATGTAAAAAAACTTTCTATAATATTATTCCTTATTTTAGTCTTCAATTTTTCGTCTAAGTAATCAGTGTTAAATAAAAAAAATCACCAAATGCTCAACTAATGTAGTAATGGAATACTTTGTTAGCAAAAACTTTCAATTTAAAAATAGTTTTGGGAATTAATCACCAAAAAGAATCCTAACTATTTTTATATTTTGCTTGGTATACATGTTGCTATTTTTCATCACGAGTTTTACATAAATCTCGATGATTATGTAAAAGACGGTTCAAGTAAAAAATAAATTCATTCAAATGCAATGGAGTTGGTAATGAAATTGTTGAAATGTTTTGTCGCTAATTTGATTTTTCTTTCAATGATGAACAACACTTTCGCGGTTGATGAATCCATCACTGTAACAGCTACCTTGCCAGCTTGGGCAGTAATCACGCCAAGTACAACAACGGCTCGCATTGTTCTGGATGGCAGCCCAGGGGCAGCGGAATACAATGCGTCCTTGCTTACACTGAACTTATCTCATAATTCATCCATTGGATATTCCATAAAACTAAAATCAATGAATAATGGCGTATTAGTGGGGAATCGCAATGGATCTCAAGTGATACCGTACAAAATCAGCTATGACGGTCAGCCTCCCATCGAATTAACGAATAATCCAACTGACATTGGCGGGGTGGATACAGTGAATTCCGGTATTGCGATTACACCGGTAACGAAAAACATGGATATTATCGTTACCAATTCAAATGCAAATGCTGTTTCAGAGCAGGACTACACCGATACGATTACCTTTACATTAACGGGAAACTAGCTCTGCTTAAAAAATCATAAACAATTTTTCCAAGATGAATGGGTTGTGATCTCGCGAGGCACAATTGATTGAAATTACAATTAAGCAGGATCAATGAAATGAAAAAACGAATTATCTGTATTACAATTTTATTTTATTGTTGTTTCACATCGTCGTGGGCAATAAACGTGGTGCCATTTTCTGGTGAGCTTGATTTGGAAGAAGCAAGTAGCTACAAAATAAAAGTTAATAATAAAAGTAGAAATGAAGCAGCCGTAAAAATATCTGGATATAAATGGTCTTTTGATAAAAACGGAATTGAACGACGAGAAGTTGCAAAAGAATTGACCATTTTTCCGAAACAAGTGTTAATTCAACCAAACAGCAGCCAACATATCAGGATTTCCCTCCAAGAAGGTATTGTTCCTCGTATTGAAAAATCATATCGAATTATTGTGGAAGAGTTACCAGTTAGAAGATACAACATTAAAAGTAATTACAAAGGCGCGTCCATTAATGTATTAACGCGTTATGTAACGTCATTTTATATTAAACCCAGCGATCCAATTTCAAAAGTCAAAGTGACAGAATCACGGGTAACAAAAAATGGCTTTCTATTAGGTATTAAAAACATTGGTAATGCTCACACGCATTTTATTGATCCAAAATTAACGATTACGCAAAAAAATGAATCAATAATGATTAGTAATAAACAAGCACTCTCCGCATTTTCAAAAACGAATCTACTCGCCTCTAATTTTCGTGTTTACGATTGGAAATTCCCTGAAAAAGAGAAAAAACTATTTGATTTAACAAAACCATTTAATGTCTCTTTAGAATGGAATTGTGAGAATTGTAATAATACTACAGACAGTATCAGTTTTGCTGTTAATTCATCATCTGATTAGTGTGCAAATAAATGCGGTACTTTTGGTTCCTAATAATATTTTTTCTTGCGTTCGCCAATAGTCAGGCATATGAAGTAAGTCGATTTAAAGCGCCTAAAGCATTGCCTGACCCAGTTCCGTTGAAGAAGCCAAAGGCACTCCCAAAACCAAAGCCGCTCCCAAAACCAAAAGCATTACCTAAACCACGCTCATTAGCGTACGCTAAACCGCTGCCAAAACCAAAACCGCTTCCTAAACCCAAGCCATTGCCTAAACCAAAGCCATTGCCGAAGTTTAATTCAAGTGAAAAAGGTCTGACAACTGAAGAAAAGCAAGCGATTGTAGATCAATACCAACAACCGGGTGGGGCCTATGATGAAGTACCTGAGTACTACTACGGCGACGATTCAGAAAATCCAGAACAAGCAATGCTTAATGACGGTACGTTATCAGCAAAAATCAATGGTGAAAACGTGGGTGATTTGCCCATATTTGCGAACAGCACATTATCAAAATTGTATGTAGAAAAAAGTACACTTTTTACTTCGCTGAAAAATCACATGATGCCAAAATTGTATTTTCAGTTAATTAATTATTATTCGAATGTGTCTATGATTGATGTAAATGATTTAATTCGGTCTGGATTCAATATTGATATTGATAATAAAACCTTAGAGGTTGATATTCAGGTGCCACCAAAATTTAGAAATATGGTAACCAAACAATTGGGTGGCAGTGTAGTACAAGAACAATTTATTGATGTTAAGGCTGCAAGTTTTAGTGCCTCTGTTACGCCATACTGGTCTAGAACCTGGCAAGATAATCAAATCGTTTCTGATTACGTCGATCTTGATTCCGCGGCAAACTACAAGAGTTGGGTTGTAGAAAATCGTTCATTATATAACATACAAGCAAATCAACATTATAGAAAAACAACCCGTTTGGTTCGTGATTTTCCAGATCAAGTCACGAGATTGTCTGTTGGTGACATCGAGTATCGCAGTACCGCTTTAATGGGTAACAAAGCGATGCTAGGGTTTAACATTAGTCGAGAATTTTCGCTACAACCAAAATTACTGATTAATCCAATCAGCCATCAGCGAATTTTTATCGAAAGTGATTCAACGGTTAAATTATTTGTTAATGATATTCCACGTCAAACACTGTTCCTTAAAGCAGGTTATTATGATCTACAGGATTTTCCATTAATTGATGGGTTAAATGTGGTACGAATTGAAATAACTGATAAATCAGGAAAAGTGCAATCCCATCAATTGGTCAGTTTTGCAGATAATAAAGTGTTGGTTCCAGGATTACTTGATTATTCAATCACTGGTGGCGTTTCTCGACTATCTAGTCCGTTAGCATCCTCAAAATATGACGCGAACGATCCGGGATTCAGTGCCTATGTTAAATATGGTTTTCATAAAAATTTAACTCTGGGGCTATTATCAGAAGGTGAATCAGATTTCACTGCAGTAGGCGGGTATGCTGTCGCATCTACCATTCTTGGGACATTTGAAACAAGTTATATGGCAAGCCGCCAACAGGAAGACGGTACTAAATCAGGTCATGCAGCTAGTGTTAATCATTTTATCGCGACTCGACGCTTTTCACTAAACAGTACCTATTTTACAAAATCAAAAGATTTCGACTTTCTCGGGAAAAATCTTCAGGATAAATCACAAAGACAATTTTACTCCGTATCGTTATCTGCACCAATGCCATTTATGCCTCGCTGGCGTCAATCCTATTCGGGTTATTATGAAAAACATTGGGATGGTGCAACGGAACGCAGATTATCCGCCAATTTTAGCGGTAGAATTTCGAAAAATTTAACTGGCAGCGTAGATCTTTTTACGTCAAATAATCCATTAACATTGTCAGAAGACAAAAGTATTCAATTCACGCTGACTTGGCAACCAAGAAAGCGTCTTACCACCAGTGTATCGTACGACAATCAAAGCGAACGTAAGCAACTAAATGTAAATCATGCAATGGATGGTGAGCTGGGGACTGCTGTAAACGCAAACATTTCAGAAAATGACCTAGGATATCAAGCTAATGGTGGTGTAACTTGGAAAGCATCACTTTTCGAAACCAGTTACAGTAACAGCTATTTTCACGATGAATTAGTGGATAAAAATATGTTTTATGAAAACTTTGCTCTCTCGAGTTCAATTGCAATAATTGACCGTTCGTTTGCTTTTGGCCGCCCCATTGGGAATAGTTCATTCGCAATCATCAAATCAGAGAGCGAATTGGATAAAGAACGTATTTTCATTGGTCGAAATGGACAATCTGCAAAACTGGACGCGCTACCATACTTAAATGGTGGATTTCTCTCAACGATTTATCCAAATTTAAATCCCTATGGGCAAAGCACGTTACATCTTTTTCCACAAGAGGAACAAAGTTATCTTGATTTAAATAAGCGAAAATTTAAAGTATTTAGTACTTATCGAAGTGGAACAATAATTGAGGTATCTAAAGAGATTAACAAACATGGCAGTGGAATTGTTGCTAACCGTGATTGGTCACCGATCCCATTGGTTGCAGGTACTTTTGTTAATACGAACACGCGAAAAAGTAGCCGTTTTTTCACAGACGAAAAAGGATATTTTGAAGTTGAAAATATTCAGCCGGGAAAATATCGCGTTGAGCTAGATAATGGCGTATTTGGCGAAGCGTTTGTTAATTCAAAAAAGGAAAAATTGATAAATTTTGGCATACTTCAATTGGCAAATGGCGTGAATAACTAGGAAAATAAAGTGAAAAAAACACTCGTTTTTATTTTATTTATACTGATTTCAATCAATCCAGCTATTTCGGCTCCGACCTTTAGTATCACGCCGATAGGTGGACTAATCTTGACTCCTGGTATTGACGTCGTTCGGAAAATTATTGCCGATATACGTATAAGCCCAGATACGAATTATGAAATACAAATAAGCGATACAGCGGGAGGAATGTTAATGAATGGTAATTTTGGTTTGAAATATCGACTCAGTTTTAATAATGGAGTAGATTTTCAACCGACTCGTACGCCTGTCACTATCGATTCGGGTAGATTGACTCGGGCAGAAAACAAAGCATTGTCCATTTCAATTAATGGCTCAGAAACTGCAACTGCTCCAGCAGGGAGTTATAGTTCTACAATTATTATCACCTATATAGCACCCTGAAAATTGCATAAAAGTAGATTCAAAAATTTAAGAAATTCATTTTTAATGGTTAATTGAAATACTTGCAGGATAGAGAACATGAGTTATCGCATCAACTACCATGCAGGCATACAAATCAGTTTGATCTTGTGTTGTTTCTGTGTGACATCCGCTTGTACATCAATCATTACAACTAAAGGTGATTCGCCAGATGATGAAAAAATTGAAACCACTGCATTATCGGGTTGGAATAGTCCGAATAATATGCGAGAACTCGGTGACCTTGGTGTGCCGGATGATGCATTTAATACCGCACCATCGATAAGACAAAGTCGCACACAAGCAAGGCCAGAAGATAGTAGCGGTAGTCAAGGTGAGAATTTTCAACAAATCCCAGAGAAAATACCGCATGGTAATAATGAACAATTTTCTCAAGAATATGGGCAATATAATAATTGTCCGCCAGGCACGATTCCTTACTTTAATACACCAGAAGCAAATAATTTGATGAATACCCGAATCAGAGCACCCGGGTATGGTGCAAAACCAAAAAAATATTATTCTCCACAACAACAACGATTATTAGCAATTCGCGCTGCAAAATTAGATGCAATGCGCACTTTGTCAGAACGAATTTACGGAGTAGAGCTGTGGGGTGGAACGACATTAAGTGATCTTGCACTTAAATCAGATCGAGTCCATGTACAGATAGATGCGTTCCTGTTTGGTGCGAGAACCTTGTCAACATTACAATTGCAGGATGGCAGTTATGAAGTCATGATGGAGCTAAAGTTTGATAAGAAAGTATTAGCAAGCATGGATCTTCATCAATGTGTTAAAACTGGCGCCTCTTTAACTGCACGGAATGACTAATACAAAATTATTATCCCATTTATCAATAGAATATTCCTCAAATCTGTCCCAATATTTCTGAAATAACAATAACCAGATACGTCTTAGTCTATTTCTAATATTCCATATTAGATTTTTCCATATTCCCTTTGCCCGCAAACTATTGTCTAACGAATCGGAAGAAAGGAATGCCAAACGATTTAATCCTGTGGACAACAGGGATGTTGTCTTCAAGTCTACATGGACGTATTTACGACGTGGATTAAATCGTTTGGCATTCCTTTCTTCCGATTCGTTAATAAGTAGTTGAAATACTTAACTCATTTTCGACCTGTCATTAATATTGTAACCATCCCACCCTTTTTTCCATTTTTTCACTGTTCATTTTAAAAATTGTGAAGTTGATTCATTTTTAACACGTAATGTTTCCGATAAATTTGATAATCATGAATAAAATGAACGGAGTGTTACTATGCCAGTGGTTGGCGTTAAACATGTCAGGGATGAAGGATTTATATTAACTCATAATATTCACGTCTTTAATTTCAATTCATCTATAGTCCCTCATTATTAGTGTCGATTTGCTTATGATACGCATCGCATTGATAAAATGTCTCCTTTTAACAAAGTTATTATTGTTTTCCTGTGTTTCTGCGCAATCGGTAATTGCGGCAGATGATCTTGGTATTGAAAAAACATCAGTGGGTAAGTTAGTACTTGTTGTTGGAAGAGTGGACTTAATTCGTGGTGAAAAAGAAATTCGACGCATTAAACGTGGGTCCTTATTATATGTGGGTGATACCATTAAAACGAAAAAAAATGGATTGGCGCATATTATATTTATCGATGATAGTAAAGTTAAAGTGAAAAAAAATAGTATATTTGTGATAGATGAGTACAGCTTTGATAGGAAAAAACCTAAAAAAATGAAAAGTCATTTTAAGCTAATAAAAGGAGGTGTTAGATCCATAACCGGTGCCATTGGTAAACTAAATAGAAAAGGCGTAAAACTAAATACATTAGTGGCTACCATGGGAATAAGGGGAACAGATTTTTCTGTAATGCTGTGCAAGGTGGATTGCGACAGTCGAGGTGAGTTTGTTGATGATGGTTTGTATGTGGGTGTTAGCTCTGGTGGCATTAGCCTTCGTAATAAAAATGGCAGCATTGACATCGATGCGGGACAGTATGCAATGGTAGAGTCGGCAGAGAGTAAACCGGTGGAAATTTCTATTGCACCTGTTTTTCTAATGCCGGATGATCCGGAGCAGGATTTCTCCAGTCCCTCAGAGAACAAAAAAACCAATGAAGATGCACAGTCAGATGTGAATAATGATAAAAATGAAACAAACGAAAGTGTTGATTCTTCCGAAACACAAACACAAACACAAACACAAACACAAACACAAACACAAACACAAACACAAACACAAACACAAACACAAACATCTTCTACCTTGAGCGATGATGAGATTACTGAAATTACCTCAGAAAATATCCAGTCAATATCAAATTTTATTAGCAATGATTTCTCAAGCGAGAGTTCGGTTGACGTTTCTGATTTTGAATCCTCGTTTGGGGGATCATATGGCGGCGGTAGTTTCGGTAGTCCACCAATTGTGAATAGAATTTCAAATTTAAAAACGGGCACACATATACAAGCAACCGCTCAAGTCATGGTGATTTCCACAATAAGTACGATAGAAACGGCAGAATTTGATTTTGGTGTTATAAAAGCCTATGCAGACACAAGCAATCCATCCAATACCACAACACTCACTATTTCACCTGATGGCTCAGGAGCTAAAATTACAAATAACGGCGGATCAAATAATCAATCGGATATTCAAGTGATTGTTCAAGGCACTCCTTCAACCTTCTCCATTGCTGGTGCAGCAACAAATTCTATGCTCGACATATCGGTAGCTGGTGGGGGTGAAAATTCAATAACAGACCAATCTGGAAACTCAAGTCATACATTTGATTTTGAACCGAGCAATGTATTTTTTAATTCCAATGGATCAGGCAATAATTTTAGTTCAGATACATCTGATAACGGCACGTTAGAATTCAGCGTAGGTGGGTCACTTACTACAAATAATTCTGTCAATGGATCGCAATCATCTCGTGCTGCCTATGATGATACAACCTATACAGGTGATTATGCCGTAACAGTGAGTTTTTAAGATTTAGTTTTGCCAATAAATAATGATTCATAAGTGGCAACACTAACCACAATGATTCCGCCAATAATTGTTGATGCGTCCGGATACTCTCTCAATAATAAAGCAGCGAATAACGTCGCGTAGACGACTTGAATACAAGCGACTAAACTGACTGTTTTGGCCTGTAAATGTAGCAAACTGAATGCAAATAAAATATGGGGCAGGGCTGTAAAAAATATTCCAAGTATCAAGAGTTGTCCCCATTGAATCATATTAACATTAGGAATCGTGTTAAATGAAAACGGGAGTAGTAAAATAAACGTAACGCCTGTTTGATACAATAAGCTATGTCGCGCAGAATAGCGGTTGAAGTAACGTCCCTGAACAATGTTTCTTAACGCAAAACAAAATGCAGATAAGAATCCCCAAAATATTCCTTGCGTAGTACTATTATTCAAAGAGAATTCCGGTACCAATAAATAAATGCCGAACAATACAATCATTGCACTGACAATATCTCGCATATGAGGGCGGGCGCCATCAAATAACGGTTCGAGAAATACGGTGATGATTGGGAATGTAAATAATGCGATGACGCCAGTGGCAATAGATGAAACCTGCATGGCGTGAAAATATGTTACCCAATGTACAGCGAGTAAAATACCGAGTATTAATGCAATACCGTAGTCTTTTTTATTTAATAGGCGAGGTGACACTTTAAACCAGAAAAAAAGACATGTAATTGCCATTGCAGCAAATACACTACGTAATAATGTAATTTCAACAGACGTTAAATCAATTATTTTGGAAAATAGTGCTGTAATGCCAAAAATAAGTACGGAAGTGTGTACCGCTGCTAGGCCTTTATGGGAATCTTTCATATAAATACCCGTAACGTTATGGATTTAGGTATTTTTAGTACACCCTTTTTTGCACATGACGGTGTTACTCCTCTTTGTATGGGGCTGCCATACTGCATCATCGTGCCTTGTCATGAACAAAAAATGATGCACTAAAAACACCTAAATCCATAACGTTACGAGTATAAGTAATGTAATTGTCAATCACGCGACATTTTATCATTTTCAGAAATGAAATTTCTAAGATTTAGTCTTTCAACTGTCACATTCCAGATGACATGAAAATAATCCAAATTCAAAATTATCTTTCGAAATTTTTCACACCATTGAACTAAAAACCACAGTTGTACACTCTGGCGTGTAGCGTTGAGTCACCAAATGGGTGATTTCAATTTGTGGCAAAATCAATTGAGTTTCCATAAATTATACCCTTTTAGAGCGGTCAACTGAGGTTTTTAGGTTGAATAGCGATGAAGGGGTAACTTTTTAAAAAGGTTAATTCATTTTTTGATGTGCTTGCTTCAAGCCGATAAAAAGTGAAACACACATCAGTAACAAAATAATAGTAAATGGTAAGCCAGTTGTAATGGCACCAGCTTGCAATGCTTTTAATGCTTCTTTGCCGCCGCCATAAAGCAATGCGCCAGCGATGAGTCCTTCCATGGTTGCCCAGAATATTCTTTGTGGAACAGGCGCATCGATTTTTCCACCGGCAGTAATGCTATCGATAACCAATGAGCCAGAGTCTGACGATGTTACGAAAAAAAGCAATACTAATAACGTTGCAATGAAGGAACTGATGCTGCTGAGTGGCAGGTTTTCCAGCATTTGAAACATTGCGAGAGACACTTCACTTATTCCATTACTCAGTTGACCGACATTCGCTTGCACTTGTTCCAGAGCCGAGCCACCAAATGTCGACAACCAAAATAGAGTTACAGCAGTAGGGACTAGCATGACCGCAGTGATAAATTCCCTGACGGTACGACCACGGGAAATTCTCGCGATAAACATCCCAACAAATGGAGACCATGAAATCCACCATGCCCAATAAAATACAGTCCAGCCATGAAACCAAGTTGTATCATCACGACCAATCCAATTACTTAAAGGTAATATATTCGTGATATAACTCACACTGGAAGTGAAAAATTCACCTAGAATGGCAAGCGTTGGCCCTAATAGAAAAACAAATAACAACAATAGGGCAGCGATAAGCATATTAATTTTGCTTAATAATTTCACGCCCCCATCGAGCCCTCGAATCACTGATAATATTGCGACAGTTGTTACGATTATAATTATGCCAAGTTGTATGTTTAAACCCGGCTCAATCCCAAACAAAAACTGTAAACCGGACGTCGCTTGCTGAGCACCGAGCCCCAATGATGTTGCTAAGCCAAATATAGTGGCTAACACTGCGAGTATGTCGATGACATGGCCAATGGGTCCCCAAATGCGCTCACCGAGTAATGGGTAAAATGTAGAACGAATGGTGAGAGGTAGCCCTTTGTTATAGCAAAAAAATGCCAATGACAAACCGACAACAGCGTAAATTGCCCAAGGGTGTAATCCCCAATGATACAAGGTTGCTGCCATGGCGATTTGCCTTGCTTCTTCCGTATTCGCTTCGACATTTAGCGGGGTACCATACCAATCGGTAAAATAGGCAACGGGTTCCGCAACGCTCCAAAACATAAGGCCAATACCCATGCCCGCGGCAAACAACATGGAAAACCAGGATAAGCGGGAAAATTCGGGTTGTGCGGATTCGCCACCAATTCGAATTTTGCCCAGTGGAGAAATTACGATGGCGAGGCAAAATAGAACAAAAATATTTCCGCCTAACATAAATAACCAGTCAAAATGATTTATTGACCAGGATTTAGCATCGCTTAACATTTGATTCGCAAGCGTTGGAAACATAATAGTGCCAACGACAAAGACTAAAATAAGCAGTGTACTAATAAAAAAAACAGGATTGTGCAAATCCATTCCCATGATTTGCACATTGTCTTGACCAACGGTGTAATTGCTTGCGTTGTTTTTCGTTGTTGTTTTGGACATGGAATTTAGGGTTTACGAAATTGTAAAATACCCCAAGCCAAATATCCCTGGTTTCCGGCGTCTATCCAGTGTCCAAGGCCTTGAATCATACGTTCCATATATTCCTCTGAAACATTACCGGAAAGTTCTGTTCTTCTTGCCAGAAGTTCATCGCGTACACGTGTATAGTGATTTACCAATTGATCGCTGTGATCAATGATAGCAACTTCTTCCCATCCCAATTTTTTCGCTTCTTCACGATAAAACTGAAACGAGCCCAATGATTCAAGATGAATTCTATCTAATACGGGTTGTAATACACCGCTGGGGCAATCGTCAGCTTGCATTGGATCGGTAAATATAAAATTACCGCCAGGCTTTAGTGCACGATCAACTTCTTGAAACACCTTTTCGCGATGTCCTGAATGTAGAATAGCATCTTGTGACCAGGCCAAATCAAACTGTCCGTTTTCAGTTGGAATACCCTCAAAATTCCCATCAACAACAGTAATTTTACTATCGAGCTTTTGAGTTTCACTGATATCCCGATTACGAATATTTTGCGCTTCACTTAAGTTAAGGCAGAAAACGTCACAGCCATATTTTCGTGCTAACCATCGTGCTGATCCACCGTAACCCGAGCCGAGGTCAATGACGCGCGTGTTGGGAGTGAGTTGAGAAGCACATTGATTGGCCATTGTCTCCACGGTGCGTTGAGAAGCAATTGCAATATCTTCTTTCGGTCCTTCATAGAGTCCAATATGAATGTCTTCACCACCCCAGACGTGATAATAAAAATTATCAGCATCGTCGCTGTTGTAATAGACTTGCGTTGTTTTTACAACGGGAGAATATTCCTCAACTACCACTTTCATCTCCTTGTATGTATTTTTTTTCGGCGATGTGTACAAAAAAATCCGGTTCTTTTTCTCGATAAGTTTCTTGAAAATCACCATAGGTGGTAACGCGTTGAAAACCAACTTCTTTCATTAAACGTTGAATGTAGTTCTTTCGAATTGGGTACATATTGAGATGAAACTCCGATCCGTCGGAGAAATCGTAACGAAAGCGAGCGAGAGATTCATCAACATATTCTGGTGTCGCTGAAACGTTATCACCGCAGTAATAATAATTGTGCGTTGGCTCAATTTGTTTATCAAGAATGGCGTCGTAGTTTCGTTGGTCCAAAATCAGAATTCCATCATGGCGAAGCGTCGCATAATACTCAGCAAGTGCTTTTCGTCGATCATTTTCTTCATGTAAATGGGTAAAGGAATTGCCAAGGCAAACAACCGCATCATATAAATCATGTACGCTGCGATTTAGAAAACGCCAGTCAGCTTGAACTGTTCGTAAAATCTGGCCATGTCGACGTGCATTTTCGAATGCTTTTGCCAGCATAACAGGGCTGCCGTCAACACTTGTAACTTCAAATCCTGCTTTTAAGAGTTGCACAGAATGAAAGCCAGTTCCCGTTGCAACGTCAAGAATTTTTTTCGCACCAAATTCACGTAACGCTTCAATAAAAAACTCGCCTTCCGCTTCTGCGCGACCTTCCCAATCAATTAGTTCGTCCCATTTATCAACAAAAGAATGGACGTATTCTTCTTGATATTTATCAGATTCTCTTACGGAAAGAGGGTCTTTACCGTAATCTTGGTTAGTTTGTTGGTTCAGCATATGCGATCCCCGCAAAATCTCTCGTGTTAAATTTCAATGAAAATATAAATTGGTTTACGAATAATCATATAAATGCCAATTTGAGAAAAGAAATCTGTTGCATTAGCAGCGCAAATAAATACACTGATTTGCATTTGTCTAACCGCTAGTATTTAAAAATAGGTAGTATGCGTGTCTGTCAAAATAACAGTTTACTGATGGATTAATATTTATCCCGTTGTCATAAAATTGCATGAATTTTGGCAATTCTGTAGAAGCAACAGAATAAATCATCATTTTGAGTACAAAGAATATTTTACATCCTTGAAAACATCATGCTAACTAATTGCGCCAGATTTTCCTTAGATAATGTGTAAATTATACGCCTTTGAGATGATTATTCAAATCTTCTGGTATAAATAATTAAAATAATCACTTTCAACACAAATTAATATATTGGATTAAATGTATGAATCAACACCATGACAAGAGTGAGCAAGTCATTGTCGCGTTGCGGCGGGTAATTCGAGCGGTTGATCTTCACTCTCGAACATTAGTCGAAAGTCACGGCTTAACAGGTCCACAAGCATTAATATTAAAGGCGCTCCAGAACGGAAGTTTAATGGCGGGTGAGCTTGCGAATCGAGTGAATCTTAGTCAAAGCACGGTAACGGATATTTTAAATCGGTTGGAGCAGCGTGGACGAATAACACGCATTCGAGATATCAATGATCGCCGTCGGGTATTAGTAGAAGCGACCGATGCAGGATTGGCTGTGCTCGATAAGTCTCCACCTTTGCTTCAGGAAAGTTTTGCACAGCGATTCAGTGAATTGCAGGATTGGGAGCAGAATCTACTGTTATCCTCACTGCAACGTATTGCGAGTATGATGAACGCGGAAGATATTGATGCATCTCCGGTGTTATCCAGTGGATCAGTTCTCGCAAGTGCCAAAGCACTGGAAGAAGTGCTTGAGCCAGAAAAATCAGACAATATGGCGTTACAACAACACATTGGAGAAGCTGAAGATAAAACCGCATAAAAAAATGCATGGCATCTACCCGCTTGTAAAAATATATTATCCAAATTTTATGAATAGTTTTATTAAATAGGATTGACCCCAATTATCTTTTTTATACGGACTACATTATGCCTTATTCAGATGCAATAAAATCTGCTTACAAAGTGCTGGAAGAAGCGCAACTCACCTACCACAACCGCCCCGTTGGTTATGTGGCAAGTAATGACCCTAATGCACCAGCAGCTAATTATGCTGAATGTTTTGTGCGTGATTTTATACCTCCAGCAATCATATGCCTGCTGGATGGTGAATATGATATTGTGAAAAATTTTTTACAGGCTGTTCTAATATTGCGTGATAAACAAGAGGCGATGGAAGGTCATAGGCAATTACCGAAAGTCATGCCTGCCAGCTTCAAAGTCACTATTGATGACAATGGTAAAGAGCACATGGAAGCAGACTTTGGCGACAGAGCAATTGGCCGAGTGGCGCCCGTTGATTCCATGATGTGGTGGATTATATTGTTACACATTTATGTCAAAGTCACGGGTGATGACGACTTTAGCAAGTCAACCTCCTGTCAAAATGCAACACGTATGATTATGAATATTTGTCTACGTGATCGTTTTGAGGTATTTCCTACCTTACTCGTACCTGACGGTTCGTTCATGATTGATCGTCGTATGGGGGTCTTTGGCCATCCTTTGGAAATACAAGCCCTGTTTTATGCTGCACTAAAGGCTGCGCAATCAATTCTTATCAACGAAGAGGCAGAAAATCATCCTGTCATTGAGCAATCAAATAAACGACTTGAGTTATTAACCGACTATGTTCGAGATTATTATTGGATGGACCTGTCGCGCTTGAACGAAATTCATCGTTATGAAACCGAATTGTTTGGGCATGAAGTCATTAACAAGCTAAATATTTACCCAGACTCCATTCCCGATTGGACAAGTGAATGGATTCCTGATGATGCGGGATATCTTGTTGGCAATCTTGGTCCAGGAAAAATGGATTTTCGGTTTTATTCACAAGGTAACTTGTTGTCTGTTATTTTTGGCCTTGCCGATGACAATCAGTCTGAAAAAATCATGCGCTTGTTTGAACAGCGTTGGGATGACTTGATAGGTACAATGCCAGTAAAAATTCTTTACCCAGCTTTGCAAGGTTTAGAATGGCATTTGCTCACCGGTTCTGATCCGAAAAATGTCCGTTGGTCGTATCACAACGGTGGAAGCTGGCCGGTCCTTCTGTGGCCATTTGTTACGGCCTGTGTAAAATTAGGAAAAATAGATCTTGCTAAAAAAGCATTTGACACTGCTGCTTTTCGTTTGGAACGCGATGTATGGCCAGAATATTATGATGGTAAAAGCGGTAAGCTCATTGGACGCAAGGCTAACTATAATCAAACTTGGTCTGCAGCTGCGCTAATATTGGCAGACAAATTAATAGAGAATCCGGAGATGGTCAATATCTTTCAGTTTGATGATTAGTGTAATCGTTAATATCTTTATTGTGTTGTTTCTAGGTTAATCCTAAAAACCACAATTGAATGCAGCAAGTGTGTGTAGATTTCAAGGAAAAAGACAAAGCTCCGTTTCCTCGGCTTTGTCTTGATACCGACTTCTCAACCACCAAAAATTCTTTTAGTCGTTTTGAGTCGGACTTGATCTCTGTTACTAATGCAATTTTACTTCGTCAATGCCTTATTTTTGTTCGTTAACAATGAGCACATCAATACGTCTATTTAGCGCTCGCCCTTCAGGTGTTTGATTACTAGCGACAGGTTTAGTTTGTCCATAACCTTCGGCAACAATCCGTTCCTTTGGGATACCGCCAACTTCATTTAGAAATTTTGCGACATTTTGCGCTCGCTCTAACGAGATACTTTTGTTGACATCAACGGAACCGACGATATCAGTGTGTCCGCTGACTACAACGTTAGCATTTTTGAATTTAGAGATTGACTTAATAATTTTATCCATTAGATTAAAGTTGCCTGATTTAATATCGGCATTTCCGGATGGAAAATCAAATCCATATACCGACAATAATATATTGTTTTTTTGTCGGTAAACTTTTGCCTGTTTATCATTAAACATATCTTGAATTCGATCAAATCGAGATTCTCGTGCAAATTCCAACGCTGCCATATCTGCCCGAGAAATCTCTTGTTTATTGATTTTAGATTGAAATTGATCACTTAAGCTTGCTAATTCTTCTGTGTGCTGTTGTCGTAATTGCGCGATTTGTTGCTCGTGTGCTGTATCAAGTCTGGCTAATTTATTTTTCAGTATGGATAGTTGTTTTTGATTGTCATTTTTCGCCACAACTAAACGATCAATTTGTTGTTGAAGTGTATTAATTGTCATATCGTTTGGCTCAGCAAACGTGAGCGTTTCACCTAACGGTTTACTAATAGTTGCTAACTCATTTTGATACCATAAAACGATATCTTCATTGCTAAAATCACGTCGATCAAATTCTTTTTCGATTTCTGCAATATTTTCACTGCGTTGCGATAATATTGTTGCGCGTTTCACATGAACTTTAGCTTTTTTAATGTCCTTACGGTCGATATCGAGAATGGATTTTGCTAATCGTATTTCATCTTGGGCCTGAGCGAATGTTTTCGGTGCTAGTTTTTCTGCATCATTTCCTCTAGCCTTTTTAAGCGCAGTTTCTGCTGGTGCGGTTATCAATTTTTTTAACGAAATAAGTTCCAATTTGGAATAGGCACGTTGCAATTCTGGGCGGCGTTGTTTGGCATTTTCCATATTTCCTTCTTCGATTAGCTTACTGGCATCGACAAAATCACTGTCAAGGTCAGTTAGCTGCTCAGTAAATAATTTTTCTGCGCCAGCTTGATTAGCTTTTTCCCTTGCTGTAATGACTTCTGCGAATAACGTTTTTGTCGTACTCGCATTTTTGCGGGCTTTTTGCAGTAATTTTAATCCAGCTTTCGCCTTTGAAAGTGCCTCTTTATTTTCGTTTTCCTTTGCTGCTGAGTTAGCTTCTTCATATTGTTCTATCGCTTGATTAAAACTTTCCGGTGAAAACAAATTTAATTGCTCGGAACGTGCTTTTTCCAATTGAACTTCCAATTCAGCAAGGGTGGGATTTATTTTGTTGCGTTCTTGTTGAGATAATTGTGGGGTGGTCGCACAGGCACACAACATAAAAACGAATGCCAAAACTCCAATTTTTTTTGGAATAACCATTTTGCTTTCTCCGTATTAAAACGATTGTTAAATTTTTTAGTATAAACTATTCTGTAATACCAATAAACTGGGTCTCTGCTTGGTGTTGGGCAATACTTGCAAACTATGTGTAAAAAACAGCGGGATGTTAGTCCAGCTAAATGCATGAGGCAGATAATTTAAAGAAGGAAAGTCATGAATATAAATTCCGTACACATTGCATGATACTTACCATAGGAGAGTAATTTTTTTTCACGTTTTAAATTTGCTCTGATATCAAGGTGATAGAAATTCCTGTTGTGGCGCAGTTAATTATTTGAATAGGTGTTACGCTAATAAATTCTCGGTTCAATAATTAAGTGTCGTTATTAAGTAACAGTGCTAAATGCGAATTATCTAAAAATTATTCAAGTGCTGAGTTGGTCAGCTGATAGAAATTAACCTGAAAAAATTTTTAGTAAAATGACCGTGCGTCAATTTTTAGTTTAAATGGTTAGTGATTGTTAAATTTGAAAGCGCTTCTGAACGAAGGTTTCACAGTTGGCTAAATCGATAAGCACAAGGTGGGCGAATTACGTACATAAGCATTTGATGTTGCTTGTTTGAGATTAATAAATCTTAGTCATTACGATATGAAACAAGGATTTTGTGAATTTCTGTCTATCGCGTCTAATTTTCTTTAATTCATCGTCGCGATCTGGTCTCGTATTTCCTGAGCTTTCGATACTATTTAACATTTCATCGATGTGTTTTAATTTTGCTTCATATTCCATGATATGCTGGTAACTTAACGAATCTCTGATTGTCATAATTTTTCCTTTTTCTAGGTTTAAAAATGCCTATGTCAAAATTAAAGTACATTATTTAAGTGCGAAATAATTTCTTTTGGTTTCATTTTTACCAGATTTTTATCTACTTCCAGCGCAATTGAGTTTGCAACATTTGAATGAAAATTTTTACGCAAAATTCCAAGAAAATGAGGAGGAGATACGACAACAAGTTTGCTAAATTGATTTCTGTTTTTTGCTTTCTGAAGTTCTTTATTGATATCTTCTGCAAATTCAATTTCTTCATATTCTTTTATGCCGGTTTCTGTATCATAATGATGTCGGCTACCACCAATACCTGCATGACTGCCAGGTAAATCAGAACTGACCAATTGTTCATGTAATCTCGATTTAGAATGGTTAAGCGTTTTTAATTCATGAAGAACATCAGATTGACTGTTGGTTTCATATATTTTTGCACGACTGCTATCAGCTACAAGAATCCATGTCGTCATGTTTATTCTCCACTAGTTTTTTCAGTTTTCAAAATAGTGTTCTTGACCATTTTACTTTCCTGGCGATCAAATTTAAGTCGCGCATTGTATGAGTGTTGTTAATATTTCACTTTAGTAGAATATTGACTAACATAAAACTAAACCAATCAGTTGGACACCTACTTCTAATCACGAGTTATTGTTTTGATGTACTGATCACCTAATTGGGGTAGCCGAGCAATATTCTCTTTTAAATTCAACAATTCTTACTGACTTGTCCATATCCTTTATCGCGATATCTGATGTAAGAACGGCTATTTCCACAAAGGAATAATGATAATCCTATGTTAATTCATCAACTGGTTGTTTACCTATTCGTAGTTATACTTAATAATCAATATAATTGCTGAAAAGAGTGATCTCTGATTGAGCATGCTAAACATGAAAAAACACAATTGAAACCACTAAAATTTTGAAGATATAATTAACCTCAGGTTTTGGTTATGATTTACTATGATGAAAGTTGGATAAAAAAACAAAAAATTTGAGTTTTGTACAAGTGTGTACTGACTTGGATAAATGCATGGATGCGCGAACAAAAATAATACTAAAAAAATTGAGTTATATTTTAACGCCGCCAGTGCGCTTTAAGCGATAATCCTAAAGTCGAATTCAGCATTTTCCGAGGTTTATCTTTACGACTATATTATAGGTTGCGTTACTCTTATGAAAAAACCCTTTAGTGCCAATCATGAAGCTGATATGTTAAACGGACTCTTTGAGGTTGTGCATACGCTGCTGACAGAATTACATCCAAACACCGATGTTGCACCACAATTTTATCTTGATAGTCGTTTTGACAAAGATCTTGGGCTGGATAGTCTTGCGCGTGTTGAGCTTATCTCCCGGGTGGAAAATCGTTTTAATTTAGCTTTGCCTGAACGCAGCTTTGCAGAAGCAGAAACCCTACGAGATCTGTTACGAGTATTACATACTGCAGAATCACCTTTAACTCCTTTGACAGAGACTGAATTTATCTCTTCCGATTTAGATGAAAGCAACGGCGAAGCGGCGCAGGCCAGTACTTTGCTTGAAGTATTGGATTGGCATGTAACCCATCATGGAGATCGACACCATATTCAAATTTATCAAGATCAAGGTAATGGTGAACATGTTAGCTATTGGGAGTTAAAACAAGGTGCCTGTAAAGTTGCAGCAGGATTGCAACAAGCAGGCATTGAAAAATCTGAGCCGGTTGTCATCATGTTGCCCACTGGGGTGGATTATTTTTACAGTTTTTTTGGTATTCTGTTGGCGGGTGGTGTGCCTGTACCAATATATCCCCCGGCACGCCCTAGTCAATTAGAAGATCACATGCGCCGTCATGTGCACATTATCAATAATTGTCTTGCTCGAATTATTATTACGGAGTCGCAAGCAAAATCCGTTAGCCAATTGCTCAAGGCATTAGTTCCCGATTTGCAATTTATAAAAAGCGTTGACGAACTAATGGAAACAGAGCAAGATTTTTTACCCAGTGCTATAAAAAGAAGTGACATTGCATTTATACAATATACCTCGGGCAGTACCGGTAATCCCAAAGGCGTGGTGTTGACACATGGGAATTTGTTATCAAATATTCGCGCTATGGGAAAAGCTGTTAATGTCGGCCCAACGGATGTATTTGTAAGTTGGTTACCCCTATATCATGATATGGGATTAATCGGGGCATGGTTGGGAAGTTTGTACTATGCAGCTCTGTTTGTAGTGATGTCACCAATGAGTTTTCTAGCCAGACCGGAACGTTGGTTAAGAGCGATTCAACACTATAAGGGTACATTATCTGCTTCGCCAAACTTCGGTTATGAGTATTGTTTACATCGCTTGCAAACAGAACAGTTACAATCACTCGATCTTAGCTCATGGCGTGCTGCTTTTAATGGCGCTGAGGCTGTTAGCCCACAAACGATTAAAAAATTCAGCGAACGATTTGAACAACACGGATTTAATTCTCACGCCATGATGCCCGTATATGGTCTCGCAGAATCTTCTGTGGGTTTGGCGTTTCCGCCACTCAATCGCGGACCACTAATCGATGTGATCGAGCGTAAGCGATTTATGCAAAACGGCGTCGCAAATCCAATTGATCCTGATACGCCGAATAGTTTAAAATTTCCATCCAGTGGTGTACCTTTGCAAGGTCATCAAATTCGCATTGTTGATCGCGCCAATCATGAATTGCCTGAACGTCAAGAAGGACGTTTACAATTTAAAGGGCCTTCTTCAACTAGCGGCTATTATCGTAACCCAAAAAAAAATCAAAGCTTGTTTGTTGATGATTGGCTGGATTCTGGCGATTTAGCGTATATGGCCAATGGCGAAGTGTATATTACAGGGAGAAGCAAGGACATTATCATTCGTGCTGGGAGAAATATTTATCCACATGAGCTGGAAGAGGCCGTTGGTAGTATTCCTGGTATCCGCAAAGGTCGAGTGGCGGTGTTTGCTAGTTCAGATAATCAGACTGCCACAGAACGTTTAATCATATTGGCAGAAACTCGAAGCGATGATGAGAATATAAAGCAACAATTGCAGACTTCAGTCAATACACTCGCTACCGATTTAATTGGTTCACCAGCAGATGAAGTGGTTTTGGCTCCCTTAAATTCGGTATTGAAGACGTCCAGTGGTAAGATTCGACGTACGGCCAATCGCGAAGCCTATGAAAATGGTAACATTGGCAAAAGCGTCAGCAGTGTGCCAATGCAAATTTTTCGTTTATCATTCTTAGGATTATTCGCTGAAAGCAAACGTGTTTTCCGTTATGCAAACAACTGGTTATTTGCTGCCTATGCGTGGGGTTGTTACGCTGTGTTGGCGCCTATTGTTTGGATTTCTGCTAGCGTTTTGCCAGTGTTTTCCTGGCGCTGGTCCATTATGAGAAAGTGTTCACGCTTGCTTGCAAAGCTGACTCGTGTTTCCCTACATGTTAATGGTATGGAAAATCTACCATCTGCTGAGCAGCCAATAATATTAGTGGCAAATCACAGCAGTTTACTCGACAGTTATGTTCTGGTTTCCGTTTTGCCTAATCACTTTCACTTTATAGCCAAGCAAGAACTATCAAAGCATTTTGTTACTCGCATACCTTTAAAAAATATTCACACCGAATTTGTGGATCGCTATGATACTGATAAAAGTGTTGCGGTAACGAAAGAGTTTGCAAATCTAATTCAATCAGGTGAAAGTTTAATGTTTTTTGCTGAAGGCACTTTCACTCGGTTACCTGGCTTAATGCCATTTCATTTAGGTGCATTTAGTATTGCCGCACAAACCAATGTTGCCGTTCTTCCCATTTCCATTCGTGGCACTCGAAATATCTTACGTTCCGACTCATGGTTCCCCCGCCATGGAAGCATTCATGTGGATATAGGCGAACCCATTTATCCAACAGAAATGGCTGAACAAGCCAAACAGGATAACTGGGCTCTAGCACTTAAGTTGAGAGATAAAAGTCGAGCGTTTATTTTACGCCATTGTGGTGAGGCGGATTTGCTTAACCAAAATGTTCCGTTGGAATAGCGATGCATTTTATAATAATACATTGCTATTAATTCGCATTTAGTTTTAAACACACAGCTTGTGATTTAGATATTATTGATTGAAAGTGATTTAATAGGTAGAGTAAAAATTAGTTTAGATTTTAAAAAATGTCAGGAAATTTATGACATCTTCTGCTTAATGCCATGAGAGACTAGTACTTAGTAAAATGCCATTCATGTCATTAGCGGGTGATTGATGCGTTGAATCATCATTTTTCTCATGATCAATTGTTGTTAACCAATTTAGATTTGATATTCCTGCTTCCAAATTAAAATGGGAACTGATTTTTCCGCCAAAAAATCTATCGTGATTCAATACAGAATATTCAAGTCCAACTAATCCACCTACACCTTTACTTTTCCCGTTTACCGAATATTTTAAATCATTATCACGACGCAACTTGCCATTTATTTTGTGTTCAGAATAAAACACATTCATGTAGAGAAGTAGTGTGGAATTTTCTCTATATCCGATTCCCAGCGATACATCGTATAAATCATGGGAATATTCTAAATACTCCTCCAGATTACTTTCAGAATGAAATTTACCATATTCGGCACTCAAACTAGATCTCCAACCGGGTCTTTTGGGTTTGCCAAAAATTTGCATTTTAACACCATATATTGTGGGCGCATTCCAAGAAGATCTGGCATACGCATCCATGAATTGAGTTAAACCCACATTTCCTCGAAAATAAACTGCTTGATCACCTTCAACGGTAGGTTCACCTGAGTCATGGTCAAATTCACTTAGCAAATCTGTTTTGAGTTGCCCGTAATTCCTCGATTCAGCATTGATATACTGAATGTCAATCCGTCCGTTAAGTAAATCACCAGAAATTTCAGGTGGATTTGTTCGAAGAAAAGTAGGTTTATGTTCGATTTTATTTGTGCAAGCAGACGATAGAAATAACGTACATAAGCTTAAATACTTAAGTAAGATAATAATTTTGGTATTTAAATTGAAAGTAATTTTCATTATTAATATTATGTTTCCAATTTGAAGTTTAAATTTACGATGTAATAGTTGTGATATTAAAAGGACTTCCTATAAAATTATTTATCTATCGAAGAATTATTAACAATCATCATATTTTTCAGATCGTGATTTTAATTTATTCACAGTCTCCAAAAATTTGATCGTTAAAACTCAAATTTGTTGCACAAATTATCTGTTGATTCCTAATTCACTTTTTGTATGAGTGTTATTAGATTATCAAATTTCCATTAAAAAAAATAAATGATGTGGAGTGTGAGTGGCTAAAGTTTCTTTGCGATTTATTGAAAAGTTAATTTGGGATTAATACACTACATTAGTTAGTGAATTTAAATGATATGTATCTCAATTTAATTATTCGGCTCCCATTTCCACCCGAAAGCACCTCTGGTTTCACCAAATTTATCCTGACATGCTTCAATTGAGATATCCTCAAATACCGGATCCGTTCCATTGACTAAAATCGTGCAGTTTCCATTGTCATCACCTGCACCACAGGCTGCCAGACTAACGGTGATAAACAGTGATAATGTAAACTTCTTCATGCTTTAATACCCTTTTTTATTTAACTCAATTTTTTAATAATGATGTCATCGATTAGCCAGCCAGCGCCTGAGCCCGCTTCGCTCTTATCTTGTTCTAGTTCAAATATCAATTTAATGTTGTAACCAGAATATTCTGATATTTCTTTTTCGAAATGAGACCAGTCTTCCGTCATATTTTTGCTATTTTTCTCACTTACATCACTCAATTTTGTTTTCTCGAATGGCCTTTGAGTGTTCTTCATTGATATAAAGTTAACGCTTTCCCCATCATTAAGTGAATCATTTGAGAGTTGATTGCTTGCATTGTCTTGAATTATTTTTTGTTTACCGGCATTCCTTGATAGTTAACATAACCAAGAATTAATCCTGTCATTTGTTGTAACTAGGAGTTGACACCTTCTAGCGCCATTTTTTAATAATTAGCCGATATTTGATTTGTTGTTGAAAAAATATTAGGTAGGGTAGTGTAAGTCTTTGAAAATCATGATAGCCTAAAATTTTAAGCTTGGAATATGGAGCGATTTAATGAAATTTGTGAGAAAATTAGCAAATTAAAGCTTGCCTGCGAAGTCAGAAATTAAAGCAAATTAACTCAAAGAGCTGAATGAAATGAGTATGTATCAGATTTCTCCACAAATACAAATACCAGAAAATGAAATTGAGTTTGGTGCTATTCGCGCACAAGGTGCTGGTGGACAAAATGTCAATAAAGTGTCCACCGCGATACATTTGCGGTTTGATATAAAAGCGTCTTCACTCTCTGACGATGTAAAAACTAAATTACTATTTCACAGAGACAAAAGAATTTCAAAAGATGGCGTTATTATTATAAAAGCACAGAAATATCGTAGCCAAGAAATGAATAAAGAAGAAGCATTAACGCGATTAACGGAATTGATATTATTGGTGACCAAAAAAGTGAAAGTAAGGAGAGGAACCCGACCGACCAAGAATTCTCAGAAGCGTCGAATGGATAGTAAAACAAAGCGGGGAAAGATTAAATCATTGCGTGGAAAGGTAGATGAGTGATTTCGAGATTGCAATGAAAATTACATGGGTGATTAGAAGAGTTGTTTATTCTAATAATTGAACACCGGTTTCAAAACGTTATTAAAAAGTGTAAATCTTAATTCTGAAATGGTGTTCAACATCTAATGAGAGCATTGGTCAGGTTTCGATGGAATACGAAGAGAGTTGTTCATTGCGTATTAGCAACAACATTTATTTAATTGCAAAATTAGAATCGATATTCCAATCCGAGTGCAACTACCGGATACATCGTAAATGCACTAATATCATCTTCTGCTTTCGTTTCCTCACGTTGCAAATCTGCTAAAAAATCAGAATTGTCTGCAATTAATCCATTTGCTTTCATTTCGACTTTTGGTGCGCCTTGGAACAATATACCAATGTCTAATGTCACGCCAAATCCGGTGTCCGCACTTAATCCCCACCCAAGACCAAAGTAGGGCGCCAGTGTATTAAATTTTATTGATGCATCAAGAGTACCCACTTGTGCAGCGGTATAGGTTTTGTCGCCAATGGTATATTCTAAATTTGGACTGGCTGTTAAGCTTAGTTGATTACCGTTATTCATGATGCCCCCAGTAAGTCTGAACACGCCATCAAACGGATGGAAGCTAGCCAATAATGAAATTGTTTGAAGTTTTAACTCTGTATTGTAATCAATATCATCAACTGTTTGTGTTGTATCGTATGTGAATCGATTGAAACCTAGCCCAACAGTAAATTTTGAATTGATGGCGTAATTTATTTCCGCCCCTCCGCCTAATGTACCACCGCGAATATCAATTGCAACCCCATCCAAAATGTTTGGTGCAGCAAAAGCTGCAGGTAAAGAACTGACTGAAAATATTGCTACAATAATCCAACTCGTTAAATTTAATGACTTCATGTATTTTCCTATGTTAAACCTAGAATCCGTAGTTGGATTCTAGGTTAAATGATAATTAGACAAAATAATTTTCTATGACGGCAGCTTTATACCGCGTTATCTGCTAATGCTCAAGTTGATGTGAAATGGCTACAATAATCGCAATATTCAAGTTTAGTTAAATTTGTAGCAGAAATCACGGAGGAATCAGAGTTTAAATAGGCTAATTATAAATATATTGTGGCGAAGATAGGAGGTAAGAAGTTAATTGAATTATGAAAATTAGATCAATTAACATTGGTGATTTATTTTAACATTGTGCTTGTTTGTAAAATCACACTCACAATTGTCGTAGTTAAAACTACCGCCTTCATCAAGACATTGTTCGATTTTTGTTTTTTGCATAAAATGCGGAACTAAAAGAGCTAAAATAATTCCTAGAATTAATGGAATTAAAAAAACCAAAGCATTAATTGTGATTCCTGTTTGAAATGATTACTTAACCCTTTTTTCATTGTCATTGATGGAATTCTGTTGACCATTTCCTAGTGCAATATCACGATAAAGATGTAAATTTTATTATCTAATATCATTTCAAAAATTTTAAATCATTTTTTTGTTTTGCTAGAGTTCTCTTTTTCTATAATGACATCAGCTTTGTAATGCAATGAAATGTTAGCTCTTGCACCCATTCCGCCGACATCCAAAATTCTATCACCCGAAACAAATCGACATTCGTACCAGTTTTTTTCTTGAAAATCGGTAATGTCGGATTTCATTGTATAATCCATTTGGTATCGTTGGCACAATTTCTTCGCCCATTCGTACGCTGCATTCTCAGAACGTAGACTACGAGCCCAATCGATGGAGATTACCTCCCATTGAGGTGACTGCTTAGCAGTATCATGATCCCTCGCAATTGTTTTATGCGGTAAGAGATATAATTTAAATGAAGATTCGTTGTATTTTTCCTTTGGGAAACTACTTTTAATTTTATAGTCGAAATATTTATAATCTCTATTTGGTCGAAAATAATATATTATTCCATCACCGACACTGGGTTTTATACCCATGAATTTTTTTATCGGTAAGTTCGTGTTGCGACCACTGGTTGTATCACCAATGTAATATGTTCCGCCCAACGTAATTTCAAATAAAGTATCGGGCACATCGTTACTTAATGCAATCGAGCTATAATTTGAACTCGCTAATAATATTAATATCACATTAAAAATTTTCAGTTTTTTCATATCGTATATAGTACATTAATAGTTATTGAATTATTGAATTATTGAATTATTGTATATTGGGTTCAGACTCAAATTAATAATGGGGTCATTGGGTCAGACTCGGCTTGTTACATATCGAGTCTGACCCCACTAAAATCCCACTAAAATCTAAGGGCTAGTAATACCAGTGAAAATTATTTGTGGATTTTGGCGCGTTTTTTTATATTAATGAAGGAATGCAAGAAACAAAATTTGACGTCTTCTTTTTTACTATCCTTTTCACTATCGTCCGTTTGTACGCTAACCGATCAATTTACTGTAAATTAGTAATCATGTAGTTATTTATTTCTGTCATCCGTCCAGATTGGTTGATAAGCGCATGTATTTTCACCGAAAACGCCGAAGCCTTGATAAAGATGGCTTTAATCATGCCGATACTTATATATAGCCAGTAATTTGGATCTCTTAAATGTCCTTACAATCTCATACACATTTTTCGCGTGTGTTACGCAACTCCTTCTTGTCGATTCTTGTGGCAAGTTCGCTCGCAGTGCTTGCATATAGCTTATATAGTTCTTCTCGCGAACAAAAAGATATTACGGCGAATCTTGAGATTCTATCCGGCTTTCTTGCTTATGCGTCGCAATCTTTCTTTGATGACGTGGGAAATGGATTAGAACCATTAAGCCAATTGATTGAGCAGTCGTTGGAGGTCGGGAATTCCGAGTCAGCTCGACCCCACATGATGAAATTTCAGATCCTGCACCCAGAGATTGCTGCGATGGCGCTGTTTGCTCCCTCGGGAGAGATGTTGCTCAATACTGCTGTTGCTCCGGGTGGGATTCTACCCGATTTTAGAAAAGATCCATCTTATATTAATCAATTATTGAAAGACATGAAGAACAAGGAACGCTATACCCTTGGACGACCAGAATTTGGTAAAGCGATAGGGAAGTGGCGTTTTGCCTTTCGCTACACAACAAGAGATAGGGCTGGCAATGTAAAGTTTCTCATCCAAGCGGCCATTCCTTTGGATCGTGAAAGTACCTTTCTTCACAAATTACCAATTCCGCCAGAAAGTTTCATGGGCTTATTGCGACTGGATGGCTATCAACAAGCACGATGGCCAATAAGGCCTGGAACGACCATTTACGGTAAGCTTTCCAAAGGCCCGGTGGCTCAGATTGTTGAGGTCAAACCTGATATTCGTTCAGGGGTTTTTGGTGGTGTTTCACCTTGGTCTGCGAAAGACGGCAAGCGCATCGGTGCATTTACCCGGCTTGAGCATGCTGATATGTATGCATACATATCGGTCCCAGAGTCCTTCATTATGCAACAGTGGTGGCGGCATAATTGGCTCATAATTATCTGTCTAGTGATAGGAGTGATGGTGTTCGCCATTGGCGCACGGCGTGTAGCGCTACGGGAACAACTGCACAGTAAAAAGTTATTAGACTTGGCAAAGCAAGACGTGTTAACCGGTTTGCCCAATCGTGCGGCAATTGACGAATTGGTTCAGGATGCAATTTCAATTGGTGAAGCCATAAAGCACCCTTTTGGAATCCTATTTGTTGATCTCGATCGATTTAAAAACGTAAACGACGTTTATGGTCATGACGTTGGTGATCAACTCATCATTTCTGCTGCAAAAATTATTCAGAAATCACTTCGTAATGATAACGTACTCGGTCGATTTGGTGGTGACGAATACATGATTTTGTTAAATAACTGCAATATAGAGGCATGTTGTAAAATAACAGAACGCATTCTTGCCGCATTTCAATTACCATTATTAGCGGGAGTAAGAAAACTACAAATTACACCATCAATTGGTGTTGCAGTTTATCCAGAGCACGGCTTGAACTTTGAAACACTCACTAAACACGCAGATACTGCAATGTATGAAGCCAAGCGCAGGGGAGGCAGCGCATATGCAGTTTATACGGAAGAACAAAGTGAAAAAGTACGGATGGATCTCGATATAGAACATCAGTTGCGATATGCGATTGCGCATGAAGAATTCAAGTTGGTTTACCAACCTATTGTAGATTTGACTAACGGGCGTATGGTTGGTCTTGAAGCATTGCTACGTTGGCAATCATCTGATGGGCAATTTCATTCACCCCTTGAATTTATCGGCATTGCGGAAGAGTCTGGATTAATTATCCCCATAGGCGACTGGGTTTTGCGTGAAGCTTGTGGACAGTTAAAAAAATGGAACAATGCAGGCTATGATTTTTGGATTGCTGTTAACCTATCAGTACGTCAATTCAGGGATACAATGTTAGTGGATAAAGTTTCGAAGACAATAAAGGATAGTGGTATTAAGGCATCGAGTTTAGAATTAGAAATTACCGAAAGTGCGGCTATGCTTGATCCTGAAATGACGGTTAATACGCTGGGTCGATTAAAAGAAATGGGATTAAGGTTTGCTATCGATGATTTTGGAACGGGATATTCATCACTAAGCTACCTGAAACGTATACCCGCTGACAAAATAAAAATAGATAAATCGTTTGTGGATGGAATTAATGCCGAAGCCGAAGACACGGCCATAGTTACCACCATTCTCGCGCTAGTCAATGCATTGGAAAAAACATCGCTAGCCGAAGGAATAGAAACAGAAGAACAATTTCATACTTTGCGAAACATCGGATGCCAATATGGGCAGGGCTATTGGATGAGCAGACCTGTTGATGCTGAAGCCATCAATAATCTGTTACATAAAACTAAATTGCAACTGGTAAGTCAGGACCAGTATTTTTGTGAATTGAAATACAAAGAAGCATGATTCCAAAACAAGCAGCATTGGGGTCAGACTCGAATTTAATAAAATCGAGTCTGACCCCAAATAAATCTTTATAGAATATGTTAAATCTTGGGGTAGTGTATTATGGTATAAATATAAAAAACCCCATGTTTTCAATGCATGGGGTTTTCACTGTTACTCCGGTTAAATCTTATTTGCCGCAGCTTGCGTTTGCTGCAACTTCCATAAGATTGTCTTTAATCATGCCTTTTATGCCAAGTACTTTAGATGCTTTAGCAACACAAGAAACATAATTACCGTGGTTTTTTGCGGTTTGGCAGTTACATGTTTCCGTCACGTCGTGTTTAATAATCCAAAGAGAGTCGTTATTTCCTTGACCACTTGGATGTTGGATATTGACATACCAAGTGAATGGATCAAGTGGATCAACTCTGAAGCCAGTTGGCTCTGAACCATATTTACCTAAGCTGGCAAAAAGAGAAACTGATTCAGCAACGCCGTCTTTGTCAGCATCCGTTGCCATGAAGATGTCACCTGGGTTTTCGTCTTCGATTAAAAAGATATTTCCTGCCGCATCAGCTGCAGCATTGTCTGGATCGTCTAAACCGTAAGTGGAATCACTCGGATTGCCAGAACCAACTGGATTATTACCAATGTTATCCGGCGTAACGCTGCTATTGACAAATTCTCTAACCATCGCATTAGTGTCATCAATTAATTCAACAGAATAAACCACGTTAGCGCAAGTTGCTGGAACATAAAGCGCTTCATTACCGCTTGCCAATGTGTTGATGCTCATATCTTCAGGGCGACAGTAACCTGTTCCCTTCAGCTCATCTGCTGCCGCACGTCCACCGCGAGAAGTATAATCGAAAGGATTTGTCGTTGTTAACGCTGTACCATTTTCATCGGTCATTGCAATCCATGTTGCTGCACCGGTTGCACCTTCAACTCCACCAGCACCGACAACCAAAACGAATGTTTGGCCAACGGATAAATCGTTACCCATTTTTGGGACGAATTTGTAAATTGAACCAGAGCTGTTTTCATCAACAAAATATAAGTTATCATTTTTGTCGAATTGAATGCCTTCATGAGACACAGAAGGAATAGAGCTTAACCATCTCCAATTGGCATCCGCTGGGCTAGTGGCTGTCTCTGGATTCATTAGTTCAAATATACGTCCACCACCGGCCCATTCTTCTGCAGTCAGTAATGTACCTGCTGGTGTAATAAAAGCGGGATCCAATCCACCAAAGTTATCATTTGTGTGATCCCAACCATCCGTTGGATCAAGGTCGAAATCTGAACCTGGAATACCTTCTAATAGAATAGTTGGTTCAAGGCCTGCTACATCTCTATTTAATCGTGTTACCCCAGCACCGTCTCCAACTTCATGAGGAATGTAGATGTATTGTGCATTGTCACCACCAAAATCTAACATATCCCAGTTACCAAATGTGTCTGGGAATGCGCCGCCCATTTCTGTTTCAAGTGATGAACGACTCGCAACAAATTCTTGGCTGTAATTGCCTGGTAAAGCAAATGGATTGTTATTATATGATGATGTATCACTGTTTAAGTTTGGTTCTGTTAAAGGGGTAAAATAATCTCCAGCATTGACTGAGCCACTTATAGCAACAACCACTGCAGCAGCTAATAATTTTTTAGACATACCGACTTTCTCCGTTTTTTGGGGATTAAGGAAAATAATGAAGGTAAATAGTACGAGAGATTTGTGTCGGATTTGTTAAACAAATGTGAAGGATTTATTGAGAAACCATTAATTGTTAACAGTATTATTTTCGACTGTTGAAATATATTGGGGTCAGACTCGAATTAACAATAAATCGAGTCTGACCCCAAAAAAATCCGCACCTAGTTTTTTGCCCACCGAAAAATCAGATTTTCGCTGCGCGTGGTTTTGGGTGAGCATATGAGAACCTTGCATAATTAGTTTCGTGACGATGGCCCAAGTACAATAGTAACGATCCGCTAACA
>Ga0316207_10001026_pt1 | contig 37608 bp, 32 predicted proteins | sample 6weekpyrite_MG_FD_204943 | JGI IMG/M metagenome (GOLD analysis project Ga0316207, IMG submission 204943) | Microbial mat bacterial communities from mineral coupon in-situ incubated in ocean water Damariscotta River, Maine, United States -... | ecosystem: Environmental > Aquatic > Marine >... | reverse complement strand
TTGCGCTATAAATGTGCGGTCAACTGATTTTTCTAGGTTAAATCATCCACGAACGTTTTTATCGGGAATGACAGATTAAATTTTTGTTCAGCTTTACTTTAATTTGAACCGTACACTTTATTTGTTGATTTTGAAACTTCTTAATACATTTTTATAATTACAATGCTCATAAGCTGCCGGGTCTACTGCACATGACTGGCTCACACTGCCCTGCATCTGTTGAATAGATTCATATTCATTTTCAGCTAACCAGTGTTCTAATTGCTGTAACAGCTCTGCACAATACTCGGGCCCCTGTTGCAGCAGAACACTGCATAAATAAACCGCATCGGCACCGGCTAATAAAACCTTAATGATATCTTCAACATGGTGAAAACCTCCGGTTGCTGCCAGTGATAATTCAACTCGGCTTCTTATTAAAGCAATCCAGCGAATTCTTAATAGTGATTCAGCAGAGTTTGATAATTCAAGATGGGGTTTTATATTTAATGTGTGCAGATCAATATCGGGCTGGTAAAAACGATTAAACAGCACCACACCATTGGCACCTGATTGTTGCAGTTTTTTTACCATATTGGCAACCGATGAAAACTGGGATGATATTTTCATGCATACAGGTATATTGATATTGCTACGTAATTCATTTAATAAACCGAGATAACGGTTTTCAACTTCTTCACCGCTTTGTTCCGGGTCTGCCGCCACATAATAAACATTAAGTTCCAGGGCATCAGCACCCGCCTGCATTAATTCGTTTCCATTATCGATCCAGCCACTTTTAGAAACCCCATTCAAGCTGGCAATCACCGGTATATCAAGTGCAAATTTCAGACTTTGCAGCAGCTCCAGATAATTATCCAGCTCCCCTTTATAATCTTCAGGAACCGGTTGATATGAGTCCGCTTCATAATTTCCCAGACACTGGGAATGCACATATTTTTCGAGTAATTTTTGTTCGTTATAAATACATTCTTCAAACAGGGAGGGTAAAATAATGGCCGCAGCGCCCGCATCTTCCAGACGTCTTGCATCATCCAGGTTAGCGGTTAACGGTGAAGATGATGGCACCAGTGGATTTTTAAGTGTCAGCCCGAGAAAGTGTGTGGTTAAATCAATCATGTTTTTTATCCTCCGCTGAAGCTGGCTTATTGTTCTCAACATGCTGCTTTATTACGCTTGCCAGTTTTCTATGGGGTGGCTGTGTATCATCTGTTTCATCCCATGACAGACTCGCCAGTTGTTCATAAAAATGATAACGGTGTAAAACATCCTGCTGGGATTGTTCTAATAATGATTCTGCTATGTCTGGATGGGTTCGCCACAACATATTAAAACGAATTTCAGTTTCTATAAATTCACGGTATGGAATTGAGGGTGCTTTGCTATCAAGGTGCAAGGGATTAATGCCATTTTTTGCATCCTGCGGGTTATATCTGAACAGTGGCCAGTGACCACTGTTCACCGCCAGTTGTTGCTGTTTATGATTATTTTTTAAATCTATACCTTGAGCAATGCAGGGTGAATAGGCAATAATTAATGACGGCCCCGGATAGGCCTCAGCTTCATTAAAAGCGTGTATGGTCTGGATATCTTTTGCACCATAGGCCACATGCGCCACATAAACATTTTCATAATCCATTGCCAGCAGGGCAAGATCTTTTTTAGGTGTTGGCTTACCCCCCGCAGAAAATTTTGCTACCGCGCCCCGGGGTGTGGCTTTTGATGTTTGCCCGCCGGTATTTGAATAAACTTCAGTGTCCAGCACCAGAATATTAACATCACGTCCCGATGCCATTACATGGTCAAGCCCGCCATAACCGATATCATAGGCCCAGCCATCACCGCCGATAATCCACACACTCTTACGTATTAAATTTTCTGCTACACTCGAAAGCTCCAGTGCTTCGGGTTTATTTATTGTGCCCAGTTTTTTATGCAGAAGCTGTAACCGATCTCGCTGTTGTTGTATGCCCTGCTCCGTTAACTGCTCCGCCATTAAAATATCATTGACCAGCGACTCTCCCAGGTCTGCTTTTAAGCATTGTAATAATTCAGTTGCATACTGCTTTTGTTTATTAATGGCCAGGCGCATGCCAAGACCAAACTCCGCATTGTCTTCAAATAAGGAATTTGACCAGGCGGGTCCCCTGCCCTGGGTATTTTTTGTCCAGGGTGTTGTCGGCAGGTTTCCACCATAAATAGATGAACAACCGGTTGCATTGGCCACCACCATACGATCACCAAACAACTGGCTCGCCAGTTTAATATAGGGGGTTTCACCACAACCTTCACAGGCACCGGAAAACTCAAACAGGGGTTGCAATATCATTGCACCTTTAATCGTATTATTTTTTATCTGGGTACGATCATATTCCGGCAGGGTCAGAAAAAAATCCCAGTTGTGTTTTTCCTGTTCACGAATCTGCTGGGTATAGGGCACCATATTCAGCGCCTTATGACTCACATTGCTCTTGTCGTGAATGGGACAGATTTCAACACACAAGGCACAACCGGTACAATCCTCCGGTGACACCTGGTAACTCATTCGCAAGCTTTTTGAAAAATCTTTACCTTTAATGGGCATAGACTTAAAACTTTGCGGTGCATCAGCGGTTAATGTTTCTTCAAATACTTTAGAGCGAATTACTCCATGGGGGCAAACTAACGGACATTTTCCACACTGTGTACAGAGGTTTTCATCGAGCACGGGAATTTCTAATGCCAGGTTTCTTTTTTCATAGGCGGCGGTGCCGGTTGGGTAACTACCATCAGTGGGAAACAGGCTCACCGGAATTTCATCTCCACGCCCGGCAATAATTTCACCGGTTACCTGTTTAATAAATTCCGGCGCAGCCTGTGGAATATTACCCTGCAGATTTATTTTAGAATTTGTTTTCGCAGGAATACTGACTTCAAATAAATTAGCCAGGGTTGCATCAATCGCTTTAAAATTAAATTCAACTAAACGTTTACCTTTTTTACCATAGGTTTGTTCAACCGCCTGTTTAATTGACTGAATCGCCTGCTCTTTTGGTAACACACCTGAAATTGAAAAGAAGCAGGTTTGCATAATGGTATTAATGCGCTTACCCATGCCGGTTTCTTCTGCCACTTTGTAGGCATCGACCCCATAAACTTTTATGTGTTTATCAATAATTTGTTGCTGCATTTCCTTTGGCAGGCTTTGCCAGATATTTTCAGGTGCCAAAGGTGTATTCAATAAAAAAACGGCTTCATCTGCAGCCTTATCCAGCATCGGATAACGTTCAAGGAAAACAGGTTGATGACAGGCAATAAAATTGGCATCACCATCGCCAATTAAATAAGCCGAGCGAATCGGTTTTTTTCCAAAACGTAAATGTGAAATCGTCACCGCACCGGATTTTTTTGAATCATAAACAAAATAACCCTGCACAAATTTATCGGTGGATTCACCAATAATTTTTATACTATTTTTGTTGGCACTCACGGTTCCATCACTGCCCAGTCCATAAAATATCGCCTGAAAACAATCTTCATTGGCGTTAGTGCGAAAGGTTTCGTCCCAGCTTAAACTGCTGTGGGTCACATCATCAATAATACCCAGGGTAAAATTATTTTTAGGTGATGGGGATGTCAGCTCATCAAAAACAGCTTTAACCATGGCGGGTGTGAATTCTTTAGACGATAAACCATATCGACCACCGGTAACCACGGGCATGTTAGAAAATTTACTTTGGCCTGTGCAATGATATTGCGCAACACTCGACAAAACATCCTTATACAAAGGCTCACCATCAGCCCCCGGTTCTTTGGTACGATCAAGCACCGCAATTTTTTTAACGCTTGCGGGTATAGCACTAATGAGTGCGTTGCTATCCAGCGGGCGGAATAGTCGAACTTTAACCAGGCCAATTTTTTCACCCTGTGAACAACAATATTCTACGGTTTCCTGTGCGGTTTCTGCACCCGAGCCCATTAAAATAATAATTCGCTGCGCATCTTTTGCACCCACATAATCAAACAGTTTATATTGCCGCCCGGTTAATTCTGCAAACTGATCCATGAGTTTTTGCACAATATCCGGCATCGCCTGGTAATAGGGATTAACCGATTCTCTCGCCTGAAAAAACACATCCGGATTCTGGGAACTGCCACGCAACACCGGGTGTTCTGGAGACAGTGCCCGTTTGCGGTGTTCAATAATAAATTGGTGCTTGATCAGTTGCTTCATAATATCGGTTTCAATCGATTTTACTTTTGCAACTTCATGGGAGGTCCTGAAACCATCAAAAAAATGAATAATGGGTATTCGGCTTTCCAGGCTTGCTGCCTGGGAGATTAAAGCCATATCCATGACTTCCTGTGGTGAATTGGCTGCCAGCATGGCAAAACCGGTTGAGCGTGCGCTCATTACATCACTGTGGTCACCAAAAATTGACAATGCCTGGGCGGCAACCGAACGCGCCGCCACATGAAAAACAGTCGGTGATAATTCACCTGCAATTTTGAACATATTCGGGATCATTAATAACAGTCCCTGTGATGCGGTAAAGGTGGTTGCTAATGTACCTGTCTGTAAAGCGCCATGGATAGTGCCCGCGGCACCCCCTTCACTTTGCATTTCAATAATATCGGGTACGCTGCCCCAGAGATTGGGCTGTTGACGTGATGACCACTCATCCGCCCACTCCCCCATTGGCGAAGCGGGGGTTATCGGATAAATTGCAATCACCTCATTGGTTAGATGAGCGACGCTTGCCGCCGCCTGATTACCATCAATAGTGACCGTTGGAGTTTTTCGCATAACTAACCATCCTAGGAGTAGCAAATACTAAGGGTAGCAATTACTTTTTTTACAGTAACTTAGGGGATGACTTATTATCATCCACTCTGGTAATAAGCATAACCCATTAATGGCTAAGATATTTTGGCAAATGATCACGAATATCTACAGCACTATGCTGAGTCAGGTTTTTATCCAGTTCAAATACTATTTTTTCTTTTATTGAGCTGGATAAATGGGCTCTAAGTTCACCTAGCACTGGGGGTGATGCAACAATGAGTAGCCTGGATAATTTATTTGCATTACGTGTATTTTCAAGATAACCAGATATACTCCTGGTGAACTCAACAAGTTCATGTTTTTTGGGATCGGTTTCACCCTGATATGAATGACCAGCTGAACTATCGGCCCCTGCGCCTTTACCGGGCAAATCACTGGTAATTTCTCGGTCATGTTCTCTACTTTCAGGGTGCACCATCACCTCTATTTCATTAAGTGCTGAGCTGGCGGATTCAGCGGTAAAAATTCGTGCTCGAGTACTATCGGCAACGACAATCATAGTTTGTTTCATAATCCACTCCCTTAATACTGTTAATACCCCATTAAAGACCTGAAAAAAGCTAAAATTCAATGACACTTATCAATAAACATTTCGTAAATATTAAAAAACGCCAGGCTTTTATTAAAATTATTCAGCATATTTCGGGCCGATTATTTTATTTTCTGGCTGAGGTTAAAACGGTTGAACCCGCTTCTATCAGGGTAGTAGCTTTACAGGGTAAACACAAAACTCAGTTCAGTATAAGAACTTGAGCAGTCATTAAACACGGTTTCCGTGCAGTCCTGTAGTTCTGTATAAACGGCACCTATTCCTATATAAGCGCGTTCTCCCATTACCGAATAAAAACCTGCGCGATAACCCAATGAGTTTATATCTTCCAGGTTTTCTATAAACTTACGTTGATAAAACACACCTAGATAGGGCTTAACCGATGAGGGGTTATCAAAGACATAGGTAAACCTGGGTGTCACTTCATAAATTGAAGGTTCAGCACCACTCCACACACTCACTTCAAGTCCGGCCTGAAAGCCATCGGTAATAAAATATCCCGCACCCAGCCCGAGAACAAAATAATCTTCTGCAAAAAGCTGTGCGCTACCTACTGCCAGTGTGCCCGTAACCGCGTTTTTATCAAAGGGGCCCGCATATGCGCCGGGGGCTGAGTAACCACTCACGGCCAATAACATCAGCGCATTGAGTACCGGTTTCCTGTGAATTAATTTTTTATGGGAAAACGTTAAGCACTTTTTGGTTAGTTTTTGTTTGTATAATTTAATCATTCGTTATCCGTTACAGGTAAATCTAATTAAGATTTTAGTTTTTTGCTCACATGATGTGTAGTACATGTGAAAAAAAATGTTGCGTAGGGTGGATCAAGCAACGCAGATCCACCGGACTTGGTGATAATGGTGGATCCGCTTCGCTTGATCTACCCTACGGTTAATAATTTTGTCTGTGTTCTCTGCATCTCTGTGACAAAGTTATTCACGTTTTTAGCTTTTTCTTTAGATTTTTAAACACACTACATTATCAGATCATATTCTCTAAAACAGAACGCATTCGATCAACACAAGCCCGCCCCTCTGCAACAGCTTCAGCACCTCGGTCAAATTCCATTAATCCAAGATGGGACAATTTCGGCGAAAGAATGATATCCGGTGGATCACCTGCCATTCGACTTCGGGTAATGCGATCCTGCATAATATTGATAGACCCTGCCAATACTTCTATTAGCCCTGGGGATCTTAAACTTTCTCCAAATAATCTGGATAAAAGAATATTTTTTTTCTCAAGCAACGACTTTCCCAGTTGATCGGAAATTCTCTCCCATAACGCAGTTTCATTTTCTTTTGCAATTTTTTCAGTTATAAGCCGATTATTATTGCGCCCGTGTTTACCAACAATATCACCGTTTAAGCTAACCGCTATAACAAGCTCCGCACCCATTGCCCTGCATAATGAAATGGGAACGGGATCAACTATACCACCATCAACCAGCCATAGATCATTATGTTTAAAGGGTGTAAATAAACCTGGCAATGATATCGACGCACGCACCGCGTCTAATAGATTACCATTCTGTAACCAGATTTCTCGACCACTATTTAATTCAGTAGCCACCGCAGCAAAACGACGTGGTAATAACTCAATTTCCATTTCTTTCATATGATTGCGAAAAAAATGCGCCAGCTTTTCACCCTGAATAAGCCCTCCCCCGATTATTGACATATCCAGATAGCTCACGATGTCCTTCCAGCTGAGTGTATTTACCATTTTTTCAATTTCATCAAGCTGGTTACTGGCATACGCCGCACCCACTAAAGCCCCAACAGAACTGCCAGCAACAATGCCAGGCTCAATACCCAGTTCAGCTAATGCCTGTATAATACCGACATGAGCCCAACCACGGGCTGAGCCACTACCCAGAGCAATGCCAATACGTGAATTATCTATATTAATTTTTTAAGACCTCCCGATTACCACAACATCGGTAAAAAACACTGCCCCTATAAAATAGAAGCAGTACTTTTCGCTATTCCACTTTTACACTTTTATGTTTTGATTTTTTAACCTTGGGAATGGTTAATTTCAAAACACCGTGCTTAAATTTAGCTTTGGCTTTGTCTGTATCGACTTCACTGGGTAGCGATACCATCCTGGAAAAAGATCCCTGGGAAATTTCACAACGATGATAGTCTCCTTTCTCTTCTTTTTCTTCAGCCCTGGTTTCTGCCTTTATAGTCACTGAATGGTTAGTCATGGTGATTTCCAAATCATCTTTGTCTACACCTGGAAGTTCTGCTTTGACAAAAATTTCTTTATCACGGTCGATAACATCAACATGGGGTGTTCTACCTTCAAATGGTGCAGGTAATCGACTCCAGGGTGGATGTTCGAAACGAAATGGTCTCATCCAGCCTTGCGTGAAGAAATCATCGAACAGTCGATCCATTTCCTCAAATGATCTCAATGCCCTTAAAGGGGCTATCATTTCGCCTTCAGATTCTTTTTTTACCGGTGTAGTAGTGATTTCTTTTTTGCTTGCTTTAGTCATTTTCATTCTCCTGTTTATCAAGTTAATGAGTTACTACAATAATTCGAGAGTGTACCCCTCCACTTTTTAGTATCACTCCAATTATCCTTCTTTTTCCATGATACTGATCAATCCTTGTAAAAATATCTGTGTTAGAAAATTACTTAAGCATACAAAAGAACGATTATCTTATAACTCAGACCAACGACATACCACAGGGGCATTCACTCTATGGCGATTGTGTCATACAATAAAATAACGGAAGCAATCACTACTGCGTTTGCTAGTTCGAGCACTGGATTTATTTCTCAATAACTGCATATCATTTATCCAGTTAGATTGGAGAAGATAATGATAACAAAAGATCAACTTCAGAAAAAAATTGAGCCATTAGATGGCAAAGATTACGGCGCTTATCAGGCACTGATTGGAAGCTATGATTTTGAACAATTTTCATTAATTATCCAGCAGATTCCCAAAGACCCTTATGCCCCTCCCCATACCGGAATTTACCGAGTGCAATTTCCCCTGGGTGATACGGCAATTGAAGCTGACATGGTCAATTCAAAAACAGGTGAAATTGCCTGTCGGGATTTTTATGCCCGTGAATTTTTCTTAAACAGTACTAACGTTGCGGGTAAAAGACGGGGCCCCGGTTACAGCGGTATCATCACTGTTAATGAACCAGGACAAACCATTCTTGAACGCAGCTCGGTTGTTATTAATGAAAGCAGTTTAGAAATCCGTTGCTTTGTTGGCCTCCCGGCATCGGGAAGAAACATCAAAGCTAAGCTGGCAATTAAAATGTTGCTTGAAGAGCTACCGAACATTGTCAGCTTATCTTTGCAGCGGGAACATACGGATACCGCTCAACTGCTATCTCACATTCACACGGCTATCGATGCGGAATTTTTACGGGAAAAACTGCCCGATTTTGGTCTACTGGCGTTTATTGCGAACGGCGCTATTTTGCCCAGGGAAAGTGGCATCAGTGATCGCACCCTAGACAGTGACTCGATCATCCCGTTTAAATCACCTGAAAGCCTGGTAACTGAAATCGACTTACCTTATGCCGGAAAAATAACCGGTATGGGTATTCCACAGGGCATCACCCTGCTTGCCGGTGGTGGTTACCATGGTAAATCAACGCTTCTACAGGCAATCGAGATGGGGGTCTATAACCATATTGCCGGAGATGGCAGGGAGCAGTGTGTGTCCTTAAAAGAATCGGTAAAAATCAGGGCCTATAGCGGCAGGCATGTGGTTAACACCGATATCTCAGCCTTTATCAGGAACCTGCCTTTTAATCAGGACACCCACGCTTTTTCTTCTGAAAATGCCAGCGGCAGCACCTCACAGGCGGCAAATATTATCGAGGCCATAGAGATAGGGGCAAAGGTTATACTGATGGATGAGGACACCTGCGCTACAAATTTTATGATTCGTGATATGTATATGCAGAAGCTGGTAAAAAAGTCAGATGAGCCTATTACTTCATATATCGATAAAGTCCGTCAGCTTTATGTTGAAAAAAATATATCGACCATTCTTGCTTTAGGTGGTGTGGGGGATTATTTTGAAGTAGCTGACCATGTCATCCAGATGATTAATTACCATCCGCAGGATGTTTCTACTCAGGCAAAGAAGATCATTCGAGACCATCCCACGAAAAGAATAAAAGAGGACGCGGAATACCCCATTGAACCCAAAGCACGCATCCCACTTGCACAAAGTGTTGATCCGATAAGTGAATACAAAAAATGGCGCCTTTATACAACAGAAGTAAAAAACCTGCATTTTGGGTGTAACAAAATTGACCTGACTGACCTTGAACAATTGTTAGAACTGTCACAGACAAAGGCGATTGGTTTTTCTATGCTTTATGCCAGAAAGTATATGGATGGAAAAAAAACCTTGAAGCAGGTAATCGATTTAGTAATGGCTGATGTAGAGGAAAATGGCCTGGACATTCTCAGCGAAAATATCTCCGGACATTTTGCCCAGTTCCGTGCTTTTGAACTGGCTTTTACTTTAAACCGGATGCGGTCTTTTAATGTTAAGCAGGTAAGGTCTTAAATCACTGCCCCGTTAGCAGACATAAATTTTTTTCAGGAAGCCTTGAACTTTTTAATTTAATCCCTAACTAAAAAAATATCTTTCGTTAAACGCCTTGTATCAGGGCATTTTGAAACAAGCTTTATCAAGCCTGTTTCTCAAATGAACTATTAGTTTTTATCAGGAAAAAAAATGATTCGTAGATTTTATTTAACTATTTTATGGTTATTGGCTGTAACTGCCCAGGCCTCTTATGCCGCCATACCTAGTTATGATGCAGCGGGTAAACCTTTCCCATCGCTTGCACCCATGCTTAAGCAGGTTAACCCGGCGGTTGTTAATATATCAACTTACTCTACGCAACGCTCCAGCTATAATCCGCTGTTGAATGATCCGTTTTTTAGACATTTTTTCAATATTCCTGATCAGCGGCAATATCAACAACGACCTGAGAAAAAACAGCAAAGCGCCGGCTCCGGCGTCATTCTCAATGCGAGCGATGGTATTGTGATGACTAATTTTCATGTCATTAAAGGGGCTGACGAGGTCCAGGTTTCATTGATTGACGGGCGAACTTATAAGGCCAGAGTATTAGGCTCTGACCCTGATCTTGACATTGCAATTTTGAAAATTGAAGGTAAAAACCTGACCCAGGTATCCCTTGCCGATTCCAGTCAACTTGAGGTCGGTGACTTTGTTGTAGCAATTGGAAATCCATTTGGCTTAGGGCAAACCGTCACCACCGGTGTCGTGAGTGCCCTGGGTCGAAGTGGTTTGGGTATCGAAGGATACGAAAATTTTATTCAAACCGACGCTTCAATTAACCCTGGTAATTCAGGGGGTGCGCTGGTTAATTTGAATGGCGAGTTAGTGGGCATTAACACCGCGATTATTGCCCCTGCTGGTGGAAATGTGGGTATAGGATTTGCTATCCCCATTAATATGGCCAGGGCCAGCATGGAACAGATTATTCAACATGGTGAAGTAAAACGCGGCCAGATAGGCGTGGGTATTCAGGATATTACTCCGGATCTTCGACAGGCATTTAATTTAAAAAATGGTCAGCTTGGTGTTCTGATAACAAAAGTGACGGATGGCTCCCCCGCTAAGGATGCGGGAATAAAACCCGGTGATGTTGTGCTGGAAGTTGATGGACAGGCTACAAAATCGACTGGGCAATTACGCAGCCAAATTGGCATGAAGGCGATTGGTGATAAGGTAAAACTGACTATTTTACGTGATGGCGATAAGAAAACCATTTCAGTAAAAGTCGCCAGACCCCATTCAATAACAGCAGCTGAAGGCAACCTGCACCCACTGCTTAACGGTGCACAGTTTGAAAACAGTTCCGGTGGTGAAGGTGTACTGGTAGCCAAGATGGTTCCTAATTCAGCCGCTGCATACAGTGGTTTGCGGCCAGGTGATGTTATCGTCGCAACAAATAAGCGTCGAGTTTATGATATTGCGTCTTTTAAAAAGGCACTTGAAAGAAGCCGCTCGTCCATTTTGCTGCAAATAAATAGAAATGGCGGTTCTTTATTTATCATGATTCGTTGATGAGAATTTTTCCCTGATATTTGAATTTTTAATGCGAGACGGATCAGGAAGATCCTAAAGCATTATGTTTAATAAACCAGGGTGAGTACCACTGCCAGTAAGTTAAGCACCTACAAGGTAACTAGCCTTAACTTACTGGCATTGGGGCGAGTACCAAATTGCACTTCATTAAGCTTTATTACTAAATATAGAAATAAGTTTAAGTATCTGAAAAGCAAAATATTTCATTTATAAAAGAAAACGCTAAAAACGCGAATAACCGCAAATGTACGCAATAGAGAAAAATGATGCTTTATTGCAACTTAGGCCCAGCAACACTAATTGCGTTTTTCGTGGTTATTTTTGTTCATTTGCGTTTTCTTTAAATAGAAATTAAGTAAATGCCACTAGGGTGTGTGTCCTTTAATTCATTTTTATCAATACGGTGAACTTATAACTAAAACCCGTTTCATCAATACCGATAACCATTCCAGCCATTTGGTGGAATATTTGGACCATAGCCATAAAAATAGGGATTATTATAATAGCGTGGCATGGCCCGGTAATTATATGAATTGTAATTATTTCTCTGCTGTGGATGATAAACATTTGCAGGGTTTTGCTGGGGCTGCATCTGATTATTAGCAACATTTTGATTTTGTTGATAAGGATTCATTCGAGGATGCCTCATATAATTCGGCCGTTGAGGTGCAACATTATAAGGTCTATTCTCTACCTGGCTTGCCCACTCTCGTTGTTGCTTAGCCATTTCCTGCTGGTATTTTTCCATTTCTTGCTGACGTCTGGTCATTTCCTGTTCTATTTTTACCTGTCTGTCCTTTAACCATTGGGGAGGCTCGGGTGGTACCCAGGCTTGTCTACCGTTAGCAGCATAATTATCTGTATTCTGTCTTTGATAACCTGCTTGATACTTTTCCATTTCAGCACGTTGTTTTTTTACCCACTCTGGTTCAGGATTTCTCTTTTGAAATTCCAGGCGTCGCTGCTCAGTCTCAGCACGCTGTTTAGCAACCCATTCTGGTTGCTGATACGGGTTCAAGCCAGATGCTGGTGATTGATTCAAACGACTGACAGAATCAACGGGGGTTTGAGACTGGGCAACTGCAGTCGCGGGTGGTTCTTCTGTCGCAACAGTAGCAGTAGTGAGTGATTCACTCGCAACGTCTAATAACTGATTTATTTGATCTGGCATATTCATGTAAACAATGAAGCCTACAGCCGGTATAGATACTAATATTGTGATCAATAAAGGTGAAAATTTACGGGATATTTTTTCAACCACTTTATTTTTTTTTACTTTATCAGTATTTGTACTTTCCTTAGTATCTGTACTTTTACTTTCCTGTGCTTCACCATCAGAAACACTTTCATTTTTATCACTTTTAATAGTCATTGGTTTACTCCAAAATTTTTATTAAAAAAAATATATTTACCAGGGCATAAAATCATTCATAAACTGCATCGGCCTTGAAACACTGTTGTTCATAATTGCTACCTCATAACGCATTTGATTAACTGATATACTCATATTTTTTACATGGGAATTCATTTCACTCATTGTCTGTGTCTGTCTATCCATAGTCTGGGATATAACGATCATGTTTTTCGACACAGACTCCATATGCTGAACAACATTCTGCATATTATTACCAATTAAACTCATGTCATTAGCAACACTATTTACATCTTTGGTTAGGCTATAGATAAGAAAAAAACCATATGTTGCTAATACTATAAATGCAAACATAGATGGATAAACGATCATTTCCCATCTGCGCGCACTGGCTGTAAATGTTTTATTTAAATCCCCCATATGATTACATAAAACATTCTCCACGCTGTCTTTTATAGTGTCATCATAATATCCAAACATGGATAATTTTTTATCACATCGATTAGGTTCATTCGAGCAGGTGTCCGGATCTCCAGTACAGCCCTCAGTACCCGGTTCACATTCGATTGATTCGATAATTACATCCCTGACTGATTTTGCTTTATTTCTAGTTTTTTTCTCATCTGACATTGTCATTACCACTTATTATGTAAAATAATATTACCCAGATATCTTATGCCTGAGTTTATCCGCACTTACTGCATCAAGCCCCTGAATTACCCTTAATAAATAACTAACCTGAGCATTCTGTTTTAGTTCAATCAACCGAATCGCAGCTTCATAATAGGCTTCCCCAGCCTTTTTCCATTTGCCCTGTGCGTAGTAAACATTACCCAGCTCACCATAAATATCAGGATTTGAACTTCCATAATGTGTAAGATCCATATAGAACTTTTCGGAGAGACGGCTATTGCCATTCCAGAATGACTGTCTCGCCATTAATAAAATATTATCAACATCACTTATTACACTCATAGCAGCAGGCTTAGATGCTTGCTCTTCAACTACACTATCCCCAGGTGTATCAGTAACTGATTTAATTTCTAAAACAGGTTCTTCAATTTTCCTGTTCTTCTCTGTTGTAACTGTATTACCCTGCTCATATAACCTGTCTATTTTTTCATTAATCAAGTTAACAGTGTCTGAAAGCTCGTCGATAAGATTCAATTCTTTTTCCGTTAAACCATTGTCTACAATTGCAGTCATTTTATTTTCTGAAGGCACATCACCCGCAGCATGACCCACCTGAACACTTACAACGTCCTCAACAACGTCTAACTTAGACTCCTTTAAAGTCACCTCTACATCATCAGGTTTCTTATCACTTATAACAACACTTTGCGTTTCGACTAAATCCATTTCAGGAATGTATGCAAGAATTTTTAAGTTAAACTCCGTCTCAACATAAGATAGAAATGCATCAGCATGTTTATTTAAGTCAGGATGGAATATCACTAATCGGTAATATCCCAATGCAGCAAACGACAGCAGAAGAACTATATATTTCATTGGCTTTAATGCGTATTTTAAAATTTTCATTTTTTACCCCGTAACTGTTTTTTTCAGATCTGGATACAATGCATATGCAAATCGATCAAATTCTTCTGAGCTTTTGCTCTTTTTAGATAGCTCAAATATCGATAATCCCTCACTTAATGTACGCCTGTAATTTGTTCTCTGACAAAGCCGGTGTTTAAGCACCTTAAGTTTATTAATCATATTTAGTGCATCCTCAGCCTCATCAGATTCTCTTACTGAATGATGCGTATCAGCTCTATTTATAAATGCTATTAATTCAGGAAATTTATCACCACAAACATCATAAATAATTTTCAGAAATCTCTGCGTTGCCCACACATCAGGTTGACTCGGCGGCACCGGAATAATTACCCTGTCTGCAATACTAATCGCCGCTTTCATTGCATCCATATTTGCCGCACCAACATCCACTAATACATGACATGAATACTTTCTTAAACTCTCTATATAATTACCATCATTTATTATATTTACCTGCAGCTCAGGTAACTTCCCATCCTCTTTTCTTACAAGCGCAACATCATTCAGGGTTTTCTGTGGATCAAGATCATAAGCAACTACATCTTCACCTTGCATTTTCAACCATACTCCAAGGTTAAATGTGACGGTGCTCTTACCTGATCCACCTTTAAGATTTGCAGTAACTGTTATCACCAAACTTACCTGTTTAAAAATTCTGGGTTGATTGAGCGAGGTTGCATGTCTACTTTGACGAAATCAACAGGAACGTTAAAAAGATTATCGGGCTGGTTAGCAACTTTTATATTTTTTAGCTCTCTTATATAACCACCTGGTAATTCTTCTTTAATGGCTATACTAAGGCCTGTGTCATACCACTGATATGACCTGGTAATCACCCCATCTGGACGACTAAGCGTACGCTCCCACTTTTCTGTATTACGTCCATTAACTTTTTCTTTTTTTACAATTTTTAATTCTGTCACTGTTCCATCAGGAAAAAACTCTCTTATTGCAAGCTTTCTCTTTACATCTATCCAGTGTAAGGTGCGGATTTTCCTTCCTTGCTTATTTGTAATAATTTGCCATTTTTCTGTCTTTAATCCATCAATAGTTTCAGTTCCTAACTTTTTACATAATGAATTTCTAATTTGTTCACAAGGATTATTGCTCTTTCTAGCATTATTAAACACACGTTCCCTGTAGGATTTTACTGGGTTATTTAAAAGCACTGCCCTGCCTTCATCTGGGTAAACAATTTCAATCATATTGTGACCATTAACGATTGTTTCACTTCTTACCGCATTTTCACTTACAAATAATTTAGTTTGTTTGACAGGTTGTTCTGGCATACTAATTACTGCATCCGCAGAAAATTCTATTTTTTTTGATTCTGCGTATGAATAATTATTTATAAGCACCGCGCATCCTATAATAATTACTTTATTTAAAGCCCTCATAACTTCACCATTTGTTTTCATATTATTGATTATTAATTAAGTAAGTCACTTCCCTGTGATTACTCACGATCATTTAATTATTTACTTAGCTGGTGCGGGTGCGGGTGCCGGAACCATCCAGCCATAACCCTGTATATATACCGCCTGGCCAGCACTACCTGGAGCTGCAGCCGGTTGGCCACCATAACCATATCCAGGCTGCCCACCATAACCATAACCTGGGCCAGGACCATAGCCGTAATAACCACCGTTATAACCATTGTAACCACCGTTATAACGGTTATAGCCGTTATATTGATTACCACCATAGCCATTACCATAACCATTGCCATTTCCACGACCATTTCCACGCGCATTCATACTGAAGTCCAGTCCGCCATCACCAAAAAAATCACTCATGCCGTTACCCCAACCATTTCCCCAGCCATTTCCATTGTTACCCCAGCCATTATTATTTCCCCAGCCGTTGTTATTATTAAATGGTCCCCACCAGGCACTGGCCGACATAGGTGCAGCCAATGCAGCTACTACTGCTGCACTTAAGAGTACTTTGCTAAAGTTTTTCATATTATTTCTCCCCTTCTACCGAAGGCTGTTAATTGACATACTTTCTATGCCGCTCTATTTACTCTCTGGTTTTAAACTGGATCACGTCGTAGAGAGCACCATACATGACCAGTTGTGTAACTATTTACAACTACCATCCCCATTGTCTATACGACAAACCTGAAAACGAATACGGATTAACTTGATAAGCCCCATAACCAACCCTGTGTAGATTATTACCTTGAATAAATGATGGTGTTAACATGGGGCCACCATACATTAAACCTGGAGGCGCATAGCCATTAACAGGTAGAGGTAAAGCTTGCCTGAACATATTAAATGGCTTTGCAACTCTTAAATCATTACGATATGAACCATCCATGCGATGACTCCATTGTTTAAAACGTTCATCATGAAGTTTCATATTTACATTATTAGCTATTTTCCTGTCTGGAATATTTCCCCAGGGTCGTTGACTGTTAAAAGATTTTTTATATCTCATAGATCCAGTAACCTTCCAGGGATTTTTTGATGTGACGGGTACATAGCGTGATTTGTTTATTTCATTAAACGAGCTTCCACTACGCCATTTCTTTTTTTCTTTCTTTTGACTGCTATAAAAAAGTTTCGCTGGTGGTGCAAATTCTGAAAATCCAGACTGAAATTCAAAACTATTTTTCCATTCGGTCGCATTTGCTAATGGCATATATAAAACAGAAATAATTGCCAAAAATATAATATTTTTACTTATGTAATTTTTGTTATTTACGCTCATGACATTATCTCTATGTTTTATTTTATTTAATTTACAAATCACATTTAACTTTTATACTTATTGCCTTACTAGTGGACAAGCATTTTTTTATTGCGGCATTTGATTCCCCGGCATATTGTTAGGATAGGTATTTCTATATTGTGGCAATTGATTCCCTGGCATATTATTAAAGCCAGGTGGTGGTATACCTGGACCAAAAACAGGCCCCCTTGCATCGGGAAAATACTGTTGCTGTCTACTTAAATTCGGGTTCTGTCGGTGGCCAGGCATGGCTGATTGTTTATTCTGATTCCTTTGCATTACTGACGGATTATTCCAGCCCTGTTGCCGTAACATATTTTGATGACGCATTCTTTGTTCCATTTGAGCCTGTTGTTGCTTTACCCATTGAGGTACAACAGCTTGTTGCGATTTCAGTGCTCTCCATTCCGCCTGTTTTCGATCATCTTGTTGTCTCATCCAGCTTTCCATTTGAGCCTGTCGGCGATTCATCCATTCAGACATTTGCCCTGAATTTTTATCATGCATATTTCTATCCGCTTGCGCAGTTGAAGGCGACGATTCACCCGGAGTTTTCACTGACTTTTTACCATTCAACATATCCATCGCATCATGAGTCATAGCAGGGCTATTAACTGACTGGTATGGACCACTGGGTGGTAAATTATTTTTAATTTCATCAGCCCTTGTTGTGTTGCTTGATATTACTGTAAGTGATGTCAATAATATTAGTGTTGTAAATTTCATATCTTTACCTTCATTTATCGCTTACTCTGTTTCCAGACCAGGATTCAAACTTATTCCACGCCTTTTTTTAGCTGCTGCCGTTTTCTTTGTTGTGGTAGTTTTTTTCGTATCTTTTTCACTTGTTGATGCCGTTTTTTTATCCACTGCTACTTTTTTTACAGCAGCCGCTTTTTTTCTGGGTGCCGATTTTTTTCGCGGTGCTGCTTTAGTTTTATGTGATACTTTATTTTTTATGCTATTTTTTATCTCATCACTACCTGTTTGATGTTCTGAGAATGTATCTGAGGTACCAGTAACACCATTACCTGAGGGAGCAGGTGATGGGTTACCACCTGATGGGCCGGGGTTACTGTCAGATGCATCTGGATCGGGTGCATCCGGGTCAGGATTTTCTGAACCACCTTTAAAACGTGCTAGAAAATTTTGTATAGCCATTGAGACCATAATATAAATCATGCGAAGCAAGTAGTAAGACCATGTCACAGCATTCACTAGCTGAATCCAGATTTTTAGCCACACGGGTTGCTCATATGAATTACTCACTTCCTGACTGTTCGTTTTAGTTAACTGTTCATCTATTCCAGCAATTAAATAAAACTGCTTACTGACACTTATACATCCTAGCGGTATGACAACAAGCGTTAAAAATGTTGCCACCCCTGCACCAAACAATAAACTAACGGCCATACCTTTAAAAATTAAATCATCGAGTATCATGAATGAACCGGCCATAAGTGTTAACGCAGTTATCAGGATTGGACGCATGCGAGTTTTTCCTGCAGTAATGACAGCATCATTTATCTTCACACCATCAGCCACTTCATGTTTTACAAATTCAACCAGTAAAATTGAATTACGCACAACTATGCCCGCCAGTGCTATAAAACCAATCATTGATGTTGCTGTAAATTCTGCATTGGCTAACCAGTGACCGGGAATAATTCCAATAAGCGTTAACGGAATAGGGGCCATGATTAAACCGCCAAGAACAAAGTTTTTAAATTCCCAGACAATTAATCCATAGATCAACAACATTGCAGCCATAAATGCACCGCCCATATCCCTGAAGGTTTCATATGTAACTGTCCATTCACCGGTCCACTCAAAGCCACTGGCAAAATTATCATCGGGTGGCCCAATTAGACCCATTGGCATACCTGTCATAGTTACACCATCAGGTGTGACATAGTTTTCAAGAATATCTTCTATAGCAAACATGCCATAAATGGGTGCACCCAATCGTCCTTCCATCTCGCCGGTTACATATTCAACGGCTCGCAAATCTTTGTGATAAACAATATGTTCTTCTGTTTGTTTTATAAAACGCCCTAGTTCTGCAAGCGGAACGCTCTCACCATTGACCCCTGTGATAGGTAAATTTCCTAAACGATTAATTTGTGAACGACTGCCCATAGGGGCCTGTATAACGATATAGGTAGGCTCCAGTACGACGCCTTTTTTTACATCTCCCAGTTTGTAATCACCCATAACCATAGACAGATTGCGATTAATTGTATCGACAGAAATTCCACGTCTTACTGCTTTTTCCGTATCAACTTTAAATCGCCAGTACTCATGAGGTGTTGCCATATAGTTATCAACATCAACAACCCCGTTAGCCTGTTTAAAAATTTCTGTCATATCACGTGCAACTTGCCTGCGGGTATTTGCATCTGGGCCATATATTTCAGTAACGACAGTTTGCAGAACGGGAGGCCCCGGTGGCATTTCGATTACCTGAATATTCGCACCTGCATCTGCTGCAATTTGTGTTAATAACTCACGTGCATGTACTGCAATATCGTGACTTGGTCGCTCACGTGAATCTTTATCAAGCAACATGACCTGGATGTCCGCATCCCATGGATTTTGCCGTAAATAATAATGACGAACCATGCCATTAAAATTAAATGGTGATGCGGTACCCACATAAGTCTGAATAGCTGTGATTTCTGGTATCTCACGAAGTTTTTCTGCAAGTTTTGTTGTCAGATTAGCGGTGACTGGCATGGCTGTACCATCAGGCATATTCACAACCACATTAAATTCAGGCTTGTTATCAAACGGCAGCATTTTTACTGTTACTGCTTTGGTATAAAACATAGAGCAGGCAATAAATGTTGCTGTAATTAATAAAAATAAAAAGGACAGTCCAATAGTTCTGTTTTGACATAATGGTTTCATGCAGGGGTAATAATATTTACCGATCCACTCAACTATTTTTGCTTCGCGTCTTTCTGCTTTTTTTAATGCGCCTAATTTTGGACGCACCCTCATAGCGAACCAGGGCGCAAAAATAAATGCCGCAATTAATGATAAAAACATAGCGGCTGAACCTAGCACTGGAATGGGGCGCATATAAGGACCCATTAAACCACTGACAAATCCCATTGCCAGTAATGCTGAAATAATCGCCAGGGTGGCAAGTATTGTCGGGTTACCTACTTCACGAACCGCATCAATTGCAATATTAGTTGTTGTCTTGCCAGCTTTTAACCATCGCCTGAAAATATTTTCAACCACCACGGTTGCGTCATCAACCAGAATACCGATGGTAAATACCATTGCAAATAAACTCACACGGTCAATGGTGTAATCGAGTAACCACGCCGACCAGACAGTCATTAAAATAACAATGGGAATAACAAAAATAACAACGGATGCTGCGCGTATACCTAAGCCAATTAAACATAAAACACTGACAGCAACTGTTGCCTCAAACAACGCCAACAATAATTCATTTACTTTATCATTGGCCGTTTTTCCATAATTGCGTGTAATTCTTACCTGAACATTATCTGGAATTAGATGCCCTTTTAATGACTCAAGCTTTTTAATTAACTGATTGGCAACCGTAACGCCGTTACTACCAATTTTTTTAGCAACCGCAATGGTAACTGCAGGTGAGTCAATCGTTGCAGGTGTTAAGCCATCATGTGCAGGCCCTGTTGAATAGGTCACCATCTTATTTGTTTCTTCAGGTGCCTGATAAACCCAGGCCACATCACGAATGTATACCGGTGAGTCATTTCTAATGGCGACTACAAGATTAGAAATATCCTGGGCACTTCTCAAAAAGGAACCTGTATACACCTGATAACTATGGTTACCACCTTCAACATGCCCAGCCGTTTTTTCTGAGTTGGCCGTTTTAATTGTATTGGCCACTTCTTCAACACTGATACCAAAACCACTTAATCGCTCAGGAGAAACTTCAACACGAATTTGCTCAGCACGCCCACCAACAACAAAACCGCTTCCCGAATTAGGTACTTCTTCAAGTCGCTGTAGAACATCCAGCCCCAATGTTCGTAACATCGAATCGTTAATTCCCTGATCCTCAGACCATAATGTTACGGTTACTACTGGAACATCATCCGTACCTACAGGTTTTACCAACGGCATAGATACACCCGGTGGAATTTTATCTTTGTTTGATTGCAGCTTGTCGTGAACTTTTACGATTGAATCGCCAAAATCTTCACCCACAATAAATTGTGCAGTCACCATTCCCTGACCACGAGCACTGGCTGAATACACATGACGAATACCCGGTATCTCACTAATCATACGCTCCAGTGGATTAACCGCCAGGCTCGCTACCTGTTCTGCTGAAGCCCCGGGATACTGAAAAAATATATCAACCATGGGTACAGAAATCTGTGGATCTTCCTGACGAGGAGTGAACATTAAACCGAGTATGCCAATACCTAAAAAAGCCAGCATCAATAAAGGGGTTACCGGTGAATTAATAAACTGTCTTGCAATGCGACCTGCAATGCCCAGATTATTTTCATCAAGTTCCAGGTCAACATTATTCTGTTTATTATTTGTATCTACTGTGTTCGTCATTTTTTTAGCCCGATATGATAAAACTATTTCTCATTGTTCTTTAATCGCCATAATTTATCTGTTTATATAATCAGGTGACCACCCGGATTTAATGCCCGGTGGTGGTGAAGCAAAAATTTGTTCACCTGGATGAATGCCTGATAAAACGGCAATATGTCCACCATCAACCTCATCACCCAGGCGGATTAAACGCATCTCTGCACGATTCTCACGATTAAGTACAAATACCGCAGGCAAACTTCCACGACGAACTATTGAGCTGGAGGGAATAATCGGCATATCCCTGATGGGGGTATTAACATCGGGAATCATCACCTCGGCATACATGCCGGGGCCACCAGGAACACCAGACGGTAAATCAAACTTCACAATTACCGTGTGTCTCTGTGAGTCTGCAGTTGGAAAAATTTGTGCGACTCGAACATCTATATAAATATCACCCACATCTAATTTGGCAGGTACAATCATATCTTTACTTAATGCTGAAACCAGACGGGCGGGAACATCAACCTTAAGCTGTAAGTAACGTGTATCAGCAAACTGCAGTAAAGCCTCACCGGGTTGAACCGTGTCGCCAATTTCTGCAAGTTTTTTTACAACCACTCCCTCGAATGGTGAAATTGCTCGAGTGTCACGCAGGCGTGCATCGATTTCATCAATCCGTGAACGCGCACTATAAATATCACTTTGTGCCCGACTCACATGTGTACCTTGTGAGTACAGATCAACCTCACGAACAACCCATGGATTTAAACCGTTATATGGATTATTTCCTGCAGATGGACCTCCACCACCAAAAAAACGTTCGAACATTGATGGGAAATATCCCATGCTAGGTGCTGTTTGCCCCATCGACTTAAACGCTTCGGGTGCCCAGAACTCTTTAGAGTATTTTGCCTGTGCATTTTGAAAAGAAGATGAACGTCCATAAAGATCAGCCATCGCCTGACGCCGTTTTGCTAATACATCATCATCATCAATTGCAACTAAAACCTGTCCTTCATCAAACCAGTCACCTTCTGTGCCTGCTATAAATTCAACTCGTCCAGGTATCTGTGCTGTTAAGGTCACTTCTCTGTATGGTATGACAGTTCCACCAAGTACAACATGCGCACCTGTCTTCGCATTCGTTACAGTAATAATTGATGCATTATTTTTATCCTTATGTCTCACTGACGGGTAATAGACAGGAGCAGAAGAATTAGTCGAATAATTACTATTATTATTTTTGTAATAAGAGCGTTCTGCCATAACCTGGGCAGATACCATCAAATGTGTTATTAGCAATAAACTAGTAAATGAATAACACTTATTTGATTTATTTTTGATAATCATCCACTGGTTGTCATGCATAAAACTTACCTCAATACTCATTTTGTAATTATTGTTTTTAATTTTTTTAAACTTTTCCCATCACCGCAAAACTTTTGATAAATGGCCCAGCCATTCGTGGATCTTTAACCATGGCACCATAATCACCCACGATAAATTTGAGTTTTCCAGTGCTGTAAGCCATACCTAAACCCATCATACCCGGGGGCTTTTTCTTCCATTTTTCCCAATTATCACTGGAAGCTCGCAGGTCCCAGTTCAGCGTTTCACCTTCATAGGCACCGGCGGAAACAACATGCCCATTTTCAACATGAATAACACCTGTTGGCTTTTCTTCATTATCAAAGCCATAGGCAATGACAGAATTAAAATCGATTTGATGTAGTGCATCAGCAAGACCTGGTTCGTTGTTCCAGGCAGTTTGAAATTTAGTCATCCAGTCTTTGTTAAACATTTTATTATCGCCCATCATTTATTAGATATATTGAATAGAGCAAGGGACGTGCCAATGCATAAGCTATTGATTTTTATAAATATTACTGATTATAAGATTTTTTCATGCAACACGGGTTTTGAAGCAACCACATTCACCAAAGCTTGTTAGCCGTACATTTAAAGTGGATTTGATGCAATGAAACATGTTGCGCAACGTTTTAATTAATGCAACAGTATGGATAGCCTGAGAACGAATGTTGAGAGATGAGCGATGCCTTCCCGTGAGTTTGATTTTACCCCCTTCCTAGAAAATATTGTTTCCTTCCTGGATGAGGGCATTATGGTAACTGACAACCTGGGAAATGTGCTCTATCACAATCCCGCTGTTTGCTCATTACTAGGTATACCCTCGGATAGACCTATTAAAAAAATGCATGATATTGGTAAGTTTAATCTACAGAAAACCATATTACGTGCCGCAATCGATGCGGGAGAGACAGATGCTGCAGGTAAACCCAGCGATAATTTCATTCGATTTGAACAACAGTTTAAATATGAAGATAGTTATAGAATTGTAGAAATTATTAGCCGACTGATTACCAGTAAAAACAATCAGGAAAAGCATCGTTTGATTTTATTCAGGGACCGCACAGATTCTCGACATATGGAAGTGGTACTTAACCCCATGGGTAAGGGTATGACGACCCAGGACCCTAGAATGCTGGAAATTATCGACCGCATCTACCAAATTGCACCCACCAATGCATTCGTTTTATTACAGGGTGATTCCGGTACGGGAAAAACACTACTAGGACGCATGATTCATAAACAAAGCAGCCGAGCTAAAGAAGCGTTTGTAGAAGTAAACTGTGCTGCTATCCCCGAATCATTAATAGAGTCTGAATTATTCGGTCATGTGAAAGGCGCGTTTACCGGTGCTACCTACGACAGACCCGGTCGTTTTCTAAGCGCAAACAAGGGTACTTTATTTCTTGATGAAGTTGGTGAGATCCCCATCCATTTGCAGGCCAAATTGTTACGCGCCATTCAGGACCAGGAATTTGAAATGGTAGGCTCAGACAAATCAGTAAAGGTAAATGTACGCATCATTGCCGCATCTAATAAGAACCTTAGAAAGATGGTAGATAATGGAAAGTTCCGTGCCGATCTTTTTTATCGCCTGGCAGTTATCCCTATAACAATACCTTCACTTAAAGAAAGACCGGGGGACATATCATTACTATCGAAGCATTTTTGTAGCCGACTGGTAGCCAGGGGGTATCCTGATAATATTAACTGCAGCAATGAAGCCACCCGCATTATGATGGATTACCCCTGGCCCGGTAATGTCCGTGAGCTGGAAAATGCTGTTGAACATGGTTTGATATGCGCAATTGATGGCGTAGTAAAAGCTGAAAGCCTGCCACAGGATATACGTGAATACAGTCGTAAATTGAACAAACAAATTAATGCATCTGAAGATAATGAAAAACAGCATGCCAATGAAATCGAATCGGTACTGAAATTAGTCGATGGCAATAAGGCAGAAGCCGCAAAGATACTCGAAGTTAATCGCACTACCCTCTGGCGCTGGATTCAAAAATATAATATTGATGTTTAGTGCTAAACAAAAAATCACTGCTTCCCGTTAACCACTAGAGACATGAGAGATAATCTAGCCACTATACGTTTTAAACATAAAATTATTTCTGTTAGCGGGACAGCAATGACAAAAAATAATAATTAAATTTCAGCAAGATCACCTTTACTTTCCAGCCAGGATTTTCTATCTGAGGCACGTTTTTTCGCTAACAGCATATCCATCATCTTGTCACTTTCATCACCGGGCGCAACTATTAGCTGAACTAATCGACGTGTATCGGGTGCAATTGAGGTTTCGCGTAATTGCATCGGGTTCATTTCACCAAGGCCTTTAAATCGGGTGACCTGCACTTTGCCTTTTTTCTTTTCTGCGGTAATACGATCTAACACACCCTGCTTTTCTGCTTCATCTAATGCGTAAAAAACTTCTTTGCCCACGTCTATTCGAAACAAGGGCGGCATGGCTACATACACATGGCCGGCTTCAGTTAGTGCACGAAAGTGACGCAAAAAAAGTGCGCATAACAATGTGGCAATGTGATAGCCGTCGGAATCCGCATCCGCCAGTATGCAAATTTTACCGTAACGTAAACCCGATAATTCATTTGAATCGGGGTCAACACCAATAGCAACTGAAATGTCATGCACTTCCTGCGAAGCTAATACCTGGTCAGCATCAACCTCCCAGGTATTTAGAATTTTTCCCCGTAACGGCATAATTGCCTGGTTACTACGATCACGTGCCTGTTTAGCCGAGCCACCCGCCGAGTCGCCTTCCACTAAAAATAATTCGGTGAGGTTCGCATCAGATGAGCTACAATCAGCCAGCTTGCCGGGTAATGCGGGGCCTGAGGTAACTTTTTTACGGGCTACTTTTTTGCCGGCTTTTAAACGCTTCTGTGCGTTATCAATCGCCAGCATGGCAATAAGTTCACCCTGATCTGTGTTTTGATTTAACCACAGGCTGAATGAATCTTTTACTACACCGGAGACAAAAGCGGCGCATTCCCGTGAAGATAATCGTTCTTTGGTTTGCCCGGAAAATTGTGGATCGAGCAATTTAACCGAAAGAATATAACTGACTTTTTCCCAGACATCTTCCGGACTGAGTTTTACACCACGGGGTAACAGGTTTCTAAACTCACAAAATTCACGTATGGCTTCGGTTAAACCCGTGCGCAAACCATTTACATGTGTACCGCCCTGGGCCGTCGGAATCAAGTTCACATAAGACTCACCGGTAGAATCACCACCTTCGGGTAACCATAACAGGGCCCAGTCTACTGCTTCGTGGTCGGACGACAGCGAACCCGTAAAAGGCCCTTTTGGTAACAACTCATAACCTTTCAGGCTTTCCAGTAAATAATCTTCTAAACCATCTTCGTAATACCATTCATCACTTTCAGCAGTTTTTTCATCTAAAAAGCTCACTCTCAACCCGGGACACAAAACCGCCTTGGCCCGTAATACATGTTTAAGTTGAAGCACAGAAAATTTAGCCGAGTCAAAATATTTGGCCTCTGGCCAGAAACGAATTTGCGTGCCGGTATTTTTTTTAGCCACGGTACCCGTTTCTTCAAGCTCCGTTACCTTATCCCCATGGGCAAAAGCAATAGTGTAGACTTTACCACCGCGCCTTATTTCAGCCTCAACTCGATCAGACAGGGCGTTAACAACCGAAACCCCCACACCATGTAAACCGCCGGAGAATTGATAATTATCATTGGAAAATTTCCCCCCCGCGTGCAACTTGGTCAAAATCACTTCAATACCCGGCACACCCTCTTCCGGATGAATATCCACCGGCATACCCCGGCCATCATCGGTTACCCCCAATGAGCCGTCTTTATATAAAACCACATCAATTTTGCTGGCATGACCTGCCACCGCTTCATCAACACTGTTATCGATGACTTCCTGTGCCAGATGGTTCGGACGCGTGGTGTCGGTATACATGCCCGGGCGCTTTTGTACGGGTTCGAGGCCGGTTAAGACCTCAATGGCAGAGGCATCATATGAGCTCATTCAATATTCTCGTTTGCAGTTTTAAATTTGAGGGAATAATAAAAGACTTGGGGCAAAGACGCAATTCGTCTAATCCACAGTTTCATTCACTTGGGTTAGACCCTGAGCTATCCCCACAAATATTATCTAAAAGCAAAATGCATGTTGTCCGCAAATGAACGCTAACATACGCTAATAAAAGCAAAAGCTTAATACAGTGGGCGCAGGAACTGGCATTGGGGTTCAGACCTGGCCTTTTAATGTGTTAAGCTGCACCAACTTCCTAGCACTCACTAGCACTCCTCGGGTTCCCTGGCATTCTCTAGCGTCCCGGTTCACTAGCTCACTAGCCGTCTTTAAATCCTCTTGATCATTCAACAAAGAGTAACCTATGTTTATCAGTTTAAATAAAAGCGCGAACGGATTGCGTTTCCCGTTTGTAGTTTCTATGTTGTTATTTTTTTTCCTGCTTTCGGGCGTTAACGCCAGAGCGGAGCCAGATAAAAACTATCTTCGAATCGAACAGAATAAATTATCTGAAGAGAATGATCTGAAAATTAGCTCTATTGGTGCGTTGGTATTTGAAGAACATATGCAAGGACATATCGATTTATCCTACCTGGAATCAGATATACATGGAAATGAGTGGGCGCTGGATGTCGGTGGCGGCTATGTATTTAACTGGGATGTGTCATTATTTTTAGGGTTAGGAATATCGTTAGGTTACAACGGAGATAAGGATGACTTCATCGCTGCATATTATCCTGAAGCCGGTATTGTATTGGATGTTACAAAAACATTTGGTATTACGGTTAGTGCAAAACGTTTTTATAATCGATATGAGGAAAATGAAGACATAGTTATGATGGGCTTTGTATTCAGGAACTAAAAGTCAATCACTGATGTTATAACTTTGTCCAGGATGACAAGCGCTTGATCTTATCGACAACTAACAAAAAAGGGCAGAACCATGAGGCTCTGCCCTTTTGGTTCACATCCTTAAGGAATGTGAGCCTGGCCTGGATTGTATTCAATCCAGGCTGTATCGCGATCAATAATTAGAGCGCTACGATGTTCTCTGCCTGAGGACCTTTTTGACCCTGAGTAACAGTGAATTCAACTTTTTGGCCTTCATTCAGGGTTTTAAAACCTGAGCTAGAAATGGCGCTAAAGTGAGCAAATACGTCAGGTCCAGATTCTTGCTCGATAAAGCCAAAACCTTTAGATTCGTTAAACCATTTGACGGTGCCGGTAGTAGTAGACATAGTTATATCCTATTAATTTGTAAATAATAATTTCAGCTTTGTTATCAAAGCCATTTGACTGGAACGTGTTGCTAGTAGTTATGAATAACAGGACGAGGGAACTAATGATGTGACATCGAAATGGTGTTGCATAAATATAAGTGTACTTTCAAGCTGGTGGAATTGTATACGTTTTAACGCCATTGTCAATGAAAACCTCCTGTCGATGAGAATTAACAGAATAAAAAGCTTTTTATCCGCAAATGAACGCAAAGAAACGCAATTTTTTTGTTTGTGCGCCTGCGACGCACTGTACCCTGTATAAAGCTTTTGCTTTTATTTGCGTAGTTTAGCGTTCATTTGCGGACAACATGCTTTTAGCTTTTAGATAATATTCATGGGGATAGCTCAAGCTCTGTCCCCATTGCAATACCGAGACGACAAGTAATTTGAAACATATTTTTTACAAATCCCGTAAAATGCCCGTATGAGTCTTCAAGCTGCCAGCCCCTATATCAACGCGACCGTTACCGCCTCCGCGGGTAGCGGCAAAACCTATATGCTAGTGACGCGTATTGTGCGTTTATTACTGGAAGATGTGCCACCGGGTAGCATCCTGGCCCTTACGTTTACCCGTAAAGCGGCGGCTGAAATGCAACAGCGTTTATCTGAACGGCTTTATCAACTGGCAACGGTTGATGATGAAAAACTGGGCACATTACTTAAAGAGCTTGATTTAGGTCGCGACTATCAACATAAAGCCCGTGCTTTATATGAAGCCCATCAATACTGTGACTACCCTGTTCGCACCCTGACCTTCCATTCCTTTTGTCAGGATTTATTGGCCCGATTTCCACTGGAAGCCGACGTGCCACCTAATTTTGATTTACTGGAAAGTACTGATTTACTTATTCAACAGGCAAAAGATGCCCTGTTTAATGAGGCCACCCTGGATATGCAGGGGGCATTAGCCAGGCATTTACAAAGCTTAATGAAACTCACCGACGGCCTGTTTAATCTACATAAAGTGTTAGATAGTTTTTTACAGCACAGGAGTGACTGGTGGGCCTTTACCGATGGTGTTGATAAAGACAAAGCCAGCTTTGCCAGCCAGCAACTTGCTTCGGCGCTAAATTATAATGCTGAACTTGAACCCGTTACCGAGTTTTTTAATGATCGGTTAATTGAGCGGATTTTATCGTTTTCAAAATTACTGGGTCAGGCCGGGGGCAAAAAAAACCTGGAGTTTGCGGATCGTTTAGCAAACTGGCTGGTAGAAACCCCTAAAAACCAGAAGGCCTTCAGTCTGCTTCGTGGCTGTTTTTTAACCCAGAAAAACACACCTTTAGCGCGAAAAGACAGCGCGGCGCTACGTAAAAAACTGGGTAATGACGATGCTGAACGTTTTTTAGAATCACATGAAATCATCAGTAATAAAATTTTAGAAACGCTGGAACAACTCAATAAACAACATTGCTGGCAACTTAACCATCACTGGTTTTTTTGTGGTGAGAAATTTATTGAACACTACCAGAGATTAAAAAACCAGCAGCGTTTATTAGATTTCACCGACCTTGAATGGCGCAGCTACAAACTATTACAGGACTCGGATAATGCCCTGTGGATTCAATATAAATTAGACCAGCAAATACAGCATTTATTAATAGATGAGTTTCAGGACACTAATCCAACACAATGGCAGTTAATTTCACCACTGCTCGAAGAAATGGCGGCAGCGGAATCTGAAAAACTACGCAGTGTTTTTTTAGTGGGTGATGAAAAACAATCTATTTACAGTTTTCGCAGAGCTAAACCAGAATTACAACAACAGGCCGCAGGCTGGTTAGCAGAAAATCTTGATGCCCAGGCTTTTCCCCTGAATAAATCATGGCGTTCGTCACCGGCAATTATTAATACGGTTAACGCGGTTTTTTCACAGGACGAATATCGACTGACCTTACCTGGTTTTATAGAGCACCAGACCAACCTTGAACAACTCGCGGGCCTAGTTGAGGTGTTGCCACTATGGCGCATGGGTGATCTGGATAATAATGCAGAGCCTGTGTATTGTCGCAACCCCTTAAAAGAACCCCGCGCTGAAACCAGTGGCATTCATTTGAAAGAGGCGCGGCAAATTGCTGAACATATTCAGCAACTCATCGAAAATAAAACACCGGTTACCGAAGATAATACTCAACGCCCGATAACTTATAATGATATTTTTATTCTGCTTCGTAAGCGCGCACATGTTGCCGATTATGAACGCGCACTTCGCGATGCGGGCATTGCTTATTTAGGCACTAACCGGGGGACACTTTTATCCTGTTTAGAAATTCAGGATATGGAAGCGCTGTTAGATACCCTGCTTACCCCCTTCAACAATCTTGCCCTGGCACAGGTTTTAAAATCCCCCCTGTTTAGCGCAACCGATAATGACCTGCAATTACTCGCCTCACATACCCATAAAAGTCACTGGTTTGAACGACTTGAATTTTTATCAGATGAACTTGAAGAACAGCACCCTCTTAAACGTGCCTGGTTTTATTTAACTAGCTGGCGAGCCCTGGCGGATAAAATTCCTGTGCATGACTTACTTGATAAAATATTTGCCCAGGCGGATGTGCTAGAAAGATATAAACGCACAACACCCGCCGCATTACAGCCCAGGGTGCAGGCTAATTTAACCCTGTTCCTGGAGATGGCACTGGATTTAGACAGTGGTCGTTACCCAAGTCTGATGCATTTCTTATTTCATCTACGCAGTTTAAAAAACACCCCGAGTGATGCACCGGATGAAGCACCAATGGAAACCCGCGAACCCCGGGTGCGTATAATGACCATTCATGCAAGCAAAGGACTTGAAGCCCCGGTGGTTTACCTGGCTGATACCATTACGGCGGCAAAAGACAGGTCATCTTTAAGCACCTTAATTGACTGGCGTGTAGAAGATAAACAACCCAGACAATTTCAACTGGTACCCTCAAGTAAACATCAGGATAGCAACACAAAAGAACTGACAAAACAGCTCAAAGAAGCCCATCAAAAAGAAGATGCTAATCTGTTATATGTGGCGATTACCCGGGCACGACAGTATTTATTTATCAGCGGATGCCAGCCCGACAGGGGACCGTTTACTAACTGGTATCAACCGGTCTTTAACGCCTTACAAGCCTTAACCGGTAACTCGGAAGATGCGCACCTGAGTTATTCTTTTGGTAAGCATTTACCCTGTGATGATTTTGTAAAACCTGAGACGATTGGTAAAGAAAGTGCGCCAGATTTTGATGTGGCTTTAACTCAAAAAATAAGTACTCTTGAAAAACCACTGGCAATGCTAGCACCCAGTCGTGCTGAAAAGTTTTCTGAGATTTTAAGTACAGGCTCAGCAGATACTAATGCCAGCCATGCCAGGCAACGGGGTATTGCAATTCATCGCATGCTGGAATTATTGGGGCAAGATAAAGATTTAACTGATCAACTTATTTTGCAAAAAGTGGCCTTTGAAATGCATCTCGAAAATAACAGTCAACTTAAAGACTGGTTATCAATTGCATTTGCAAATATCAACCATCCTGAATTACAGACTATTTTTAATCCTGAAAATGCCATTCATGTTTATGACGAATGCCCCATTCAATACATTAAGGATAATCGCTTAATTTACGGCATTATTGACCGACTTATTGTTGAAAAAAACCAGGTTATTATCGTCGATTACAAAACACATCAGCATGCAGAAAAAAACAATCTGCATGAGATAGCACAGGAATACCAGCAACAAATGTCATTTTATGCTGATGGCATTAAACCCTTATGGCCTGACAAACAGATTAAAACTTATTTGTTGTTTACGGAATGTGCCGAGTTGTTTTTAGTTGATAGCTGAGATAGTCAAACGCGGTAGTTATAAAAAAGCAAACGATTACCGCAAATGCACGCAAATAAACACAAATGTTAGGTTTGTGTGCCTGCGGCACACTACAACATAAAGGTTTGACTTTATTTGCGTACTTTCGCGTTTATTTGCGGAAAACAGCTTTTAGAAAGCCATGCCCAGGCTGTAATTCAATTTATAGTGTGCTATTTAACTGCTGCAATAATTTATCTGAAGCCACATAACCCGGTAATAACTGACCCGACTCAAGCATAATGGCAGGTGTGCCTCTTATACCTAACTCAGAGGCAAGTGCCTGATGTTTGCTAATTGGGTTATCACAGGTTTTCTTTTCAACTTCACTACCGCCTTTAGCCAGGTCCATTGCCTTGTTCTTATCATCTGAACACCATACTGAAACAGAGGTTTGCACGCTCTTTGGCCCTTTGAATGGCACAAAGATGTAACGTACTTTTACACCATTATTCATATAATCTGCCATTTCATTATGTAATTTTCTGCAATAGGGGCAATAAATATCGGTAAAAATCGTAATCGTATGGTTTACCTTACCTTTTGGCGAATACACTAGCATATTCTTTTCGCCAAGCTTATCTAGTGCTTCAAGTCGAATACTGCCCCGCGCTTCTTCTGTAATATTCTTTTTAGACTGCATGTCATACAGATCACCTTCCAGTATATATCGGGCATCTTTGGTCATATACATGACCTGGCTACCGGCCATCACCTCATATAAGCCTTTTATTGGGGTCGCTTTTATAGTGGCATTGGCTGCCTGGGGAATGCGTTTAACTAAAGCTTCTTTTAGTGCTTTAATATCCGCATCATTTGCATATACCAGCGAAATAGGTGATATCACCAGGATAATCATCATTAAACGAGTTACCAGGCTGGATTTTAATAAATATTTCATAAATTAGATTCTCAATATATATGTTCTGAACGTGTAGACCGACAGGATTATAAATAATTCCGAGCATAAAGGGCTGTTTTAGATTAAATATTTGTTAAATTATTGTAATTTTGCTCCATGCATCTCAAGCACGGGGATGATGTTGCTGATAAATCTCCTGTAAACGTTGATTGGCCACATGTGTGTATATTTGAGTAGTGGAAATATCACTGTGCCCAAGCAACATCTGCACAACTCGTAAATCGGCTCCGTGGTTTAATAAATGTGTCGCAAAGGCATGTCGTAATGTATGGGGTGAGAGTGTTTCCGCGTCTATATTTGCAACTGTTGCGTATCTTTTTAGCAAGTACCAGAAGGCTTGCCGGGTCATTCCTTTTCCCCTTCGGGTTACAAACAGGGCATTACAGGGTAAATGTTGAGCCATTAAATCTGCACGAGCCTGCTTTAAGTAGGCTTGTAAACACTCAATCGCCTCCTCTCCCAATGGAACCAGTCGCTCTTTTCCACCTTTACCCATCACTCGCACCACACCCGGATCAATTGACACCTGTGAAAACTCAAGGCCAATTAATTCACTCACCCTTAAACCCGTGGCATATATTATCTCCAGCATGGCTTTATCTCTTATTCCTAACTCATCCTGTAAGTCAGGTGCATTTAAGAGATCTTCAACCTGCTGCTCAGTTAATGTTTTAGGTAAATGCTGTTCCGGCTTCGGGGCTTCAATTAATGCCACCGGATCAATGTGTATTTTTCTCTCACGTAACAGCCAGGCATAAAAACGTCGCATTGACGATAATAATCTTGCAGCACTTCGATTTTTACTCCCCTGGGTAAAACGATGAGCAAGAAAAGCCTGTAAATTTATCTGTGAAGCCTGCCGCAGATCACTATTATTCTCATAAAGCCAGAACGCCAGATTAGCTAAATCATTTTTATAAGCCGATAAGGTATTCTGACTCAGCCCGTGCTCCATCCATAAGGCATCGAGAAACTGCTCTATAACAGATTGTTCAACTGCGGGTATTTGATCGACTATTGCCATTTGTTCTTAGATTTATATAAATTGATATATGATAAAATTTTTTTCTTATAATAATCTACACTGAATACACGTAAAATACAGCTCATGTCCGATAAAAACACATCAGATCAATCCATGCCAGATAATATTCCACTCGATCAAATTACCTATCTTATTCTGGCCGGTGGAAAAGGACAAAGAATGCAGGGTGCTGATAAAGGCTTAATGCTATGGCAGGGCAAACCGATGGTTGAACATGTTATCAATCAACTCAATACACCGGCAAATAAAATAATAATCAGTGCTAATAGAAATTTAAAAACATATGAAAACTATGCAAACCGAGTTATCAGCGACGAAATTAATGGTTACACAGAAAGTTTTCAGGGGCCATTAGCGGGTATTTTAAGTGCAATGCATATATGTACAACACCCTACCTGCTTTGTTTACCCTGCGACTCCCCTATGCCCCCAGACAAGCTTTTAACAAATCTATGGCAATGTTTACAGGAGCAAAACAAACAATCAGCACTGTGTCATGACGGAGAGCGCATACAACCACTCTTCTCCTTATTATCCTGTCAGCATAAACCATTACTCGATACATTTTTACATCAGGGTCGACGTAAGGTACATGATTTTATCTCACTGATAAATCCCGCTATCTGTGATTTTTCTTCACAGAAAAGTCGTTTTAACAATTTTAATTGCCCGGATGATATGAACTAATGCATAAAACTACAGTAAATACAGATAAAATTATTTACGAAAAACCCTTATTAGGCTTTGCCGCTTATAGTGGAACCGGAAAAACCACTCTACTACTTAAACTCATTCCCGAATTAAAACAACGGGGCCTGCGCATTGCGGTTATTAAACACGCTCACCATAATTTTGATATGGATACCCCGGGTAAAGACAGTTATGAATTACGCAAAGCCGGTGCGGTTCCTATGTTAATTTGTTCCAGCATGCGTACGGTTATAACTATTGAGAATGAAGTTGAGAAAGATCCGGAACTGCAACAAATATTAATGCTTATACCCGCCGATTCTGTCGATATGGTTCTGGTTGAAGGTTTTAAAAAATGGCCTTTCGATAAAATCGAATTGCACCGAGAAGCCACGGGCAAACCATTGATGTACCCAGATGATGCAAATATAATTGCAATTGCCCATGATAATGACAAAAACAGGCCAATTCCCAATACAGACTTACCGCAAATGGATATTAACAATATCAAAGCAATAGCAAATTTTGTTATTCAATATAGCCAGAATTAAAATTTCAGGATAATTTTCAATAGAAGACCCATTATGATTACAAAACAACCCTCATGTAACGACGAATTTGATCCGAACTCCCTTAGTTTTGAACAGGCTCTAGATAGAATCAAAGAAAGTATTCAACCGATCAAAGGAAAAAAAAATGTCACTATTCGTGAATCTGCGGGGCATGTTCTTGCGGAAGATGTTACATCGCCTTTAGATGTTCCCCCTTTTATTAACTCTGCTATGGATGGTTATGCAATTAAGTCATCTGACATACCTCAAACGGGTGAACAAACATTAAAAGTTATTGGAAAATCTTTTGCAGGTGCACCATTTAATGGCCAGCTTAAAAGCGGTGAAACCGTACGTATTATGACCGGAGCAGTGGTTCCCGACGGTGCTGATACGGTTGTTATGCAGGAACACGCTGAAGTTGAAGGCGACAATATAAAAATTGGCCCTGATCATAAAGCCAAACAGAATGTACGCAACCCGGGGGATGATTTTTTCACCGGTGACGTCATTATTAAAGCAGGTGAGCGTTTATCACCAGCAAAACTGGGGTTACTTGCTTCAGTCGGTGTAACTGAATTTAAAGTTATAAGAAAACCCGTTGTCGCTTTCTTTTCAACCGGTGATGAATTAAAAGGTGTCGGCCAAACACTTGCACCCGGGGATATTTATGACAGCAACCGCTATATTTTATTCGGCATGCTAAATAAAATGGGTGTTGAATGCATAGATATGGGCGTTGTACCCGATATTAAAGACGAAATTGAGCTGACTTTAAAAGAAGCGGCCAATATTGCAGATTTAGTAATAACATCGGGTGGTGCATCAGTAGGTGAAGCCGATTTTATTAAAATCATTCTAGATGAAGTAGGTAAAGTGGGTTTCTGGAAAATAGCCATGAAACCAGGCAAACCCTTAGCGTTTGGTCATATCAATAACAACATTTTCTTTGGCTTACCAGGTAATCCGGTGGCAACCATGGCAACTTTTTATCAGTTTGTACAACCCTGCTTAAACTTACTTGAAGGCGAAACTACAAATGATCCGATTCGATTACAGGCAAAATGTGTTAACAAACTAAAAAAACGCCCGGGACGAAAAGATTTTCAACGTGGCATTATGTCTAACGACGAAAATGGTCAGTTAATCGTTGATACCACCGGTATGCAGGGCTCACATATGTTAAGTTCAATGGCAAAAGCGAACTGTTTTATTGTTTTAGAACGGGATGCGGGTGATATTGAAGTGGGTAAAATGGTTGAAGTACAGCCTTTTAATGATTTGATTTAAAACTTTGTATCTGCTTACACCGAAATAGACATTTAAAAGCAAAAGACTACCGCAAATGAACGCAAACAAACGCGAATGGTTTATTTGTGCGCCTGCGGCGCACTACACACTAATTAACTCTTTTGCTTTGACGTGCATGGACGCACTAATTTTGCGGGCACAGGACGCGCAGGAGCAATTATTTGCGTACATTAGCGTTCATTTGCGGAGGTCTTTTGCTTTTTTACACATGCGCATAAAAAAAGCCGCATCCTTTCGGATACGGCTTTTTTCTATAGATTATGACTAATCTACGCGTTCAATTAAGACTTTTTACGCTTAGCTTTGCGTTTTTTAGGCTTAAGAGACTTTTCCATCTTAGCAAGTTGTTTCTTAGTCCATGATTCAACAAACTTAGCAACTGCTGCTTCTTTGTTACCAGCCATCTTAATCAATGCAGCTTCACGTTTTGCGGCTGTTTTCAGCTCTTCACGTGCGGCTTTCAGATCTGCCTGAACAGCACTGATTTGATCTTTCATCGCTTTTTTAGCTTCAGCTGCTCTTTGAGCGGCTGCTTTTTTCTTGGCTGCTGCTTCTTTTTTCTTAGCTGCTGCTATTTTGCGTTTTGCCGCGGCTGCTTTTTTCTTAACTGCTGCGGCCTTCTTTTTAGCTGCTGCTGCTTTTTTCTTTGCTGCTGCTTTACTAGCGGCAGGTTTTTTCTTTGCTACTTTTTTCTTAACTGCAGATTTTTTAGAAGCAACTGCTTTTTTTACTACTTTTTTCTTTTTACGAGCCATTTTAATATTCCTCTTCATCGGGTTGATGAAGAGATTATAATTCGAATTTTTTATAATACAAATAAATC
>Ga0316207_10001025_pt1 | contig 37669 bp, 38 predicted proteins | sample 6weekpyrite_MG_FD_204943 | JGI IMG/M metagenome (GOLD analysis project Ga0316207, IMG submission 204943) | Microbial mat bacterial communities from mineral coupon in-situ incubated in ocean water Damariscotta River, Maine, United States -... | ecosystem: Environmental > Aquatic > Marine >... | reverse complement strand
ATAAAAGTAGCTAAGACTGACCAAACAATAATTTCACGGCTTTGAGGCGAATTCGATAACTTACTCAGGCCATAATCTCGTAAGCCTATGCCATAGTATCGATAGATATAATAGAGTATGACTGCTGGGAGAGCTATCCATCCCAACATATCTACGAGCCAAAACAACCAAGGCGAGGCCTGCGCTAAAGTCGCATTATAAATCCCGTTTACCATGCCAAACAGAAAGAACGGCGCGATCGCCATGCTTACACGGGTAATGTAGTTTGAATATGCGTCGTTCATATGAAGTGTCTGCAGCATTTTTACTGTAACGATTTTTCCCTTTGAAGAGCGTACAAGCCTAGCAATGTCTTGGCATCGCTTATATCACCACGATCACATAACTGTAACGCCTCTGATAATGGCAACCAATGTACCTCAAGTACTTCATCGGGGTCACGCTGCGTTGCTACCTCACTTAATTCAGTCGCATAAAATAAATACAATTTTTCCGTGCAAAACCCGGGTGTGCTCCAAAAACTCATGATTGGCTCCCAGTGAGCAGCCTCTACCCCAGCCTCTTCCCTCAGTTCACGCTGAGCACAATTCAGCGGATCTTCATCGGCTTCGATCAATCCACCGGGTAATTCCCATATCCAGCCATTGGCAGCATGTCGATACTGTCTCAATAAACACACTTCATTTGCGCTATTAATGGCCAAGGCAACACCGCCACCTGGGTGTCTAATAATCTCAAGCTCGGTATTCACGCCATTCGGCAAACTAACCGATTCGATACCAAGATCAATCAATCTACCTAAATATATGGAACGTCTTGAAATAATGTGGCATCCAGATGTTTTATTATTATTCATATATTTAGCACAAAATTCATGTGTTTACAGCAATATGAAGGTGGCTTTATTCCATGCAAAAGCAGCCTGGTTTGTATATAAGAAAAATCTTATATAAAATACGCGTCAATTGTTGAAAGATATGAGGTTCTGTAGCATGGTTATTAACGAAATTGATGTCGGCGAACTGGTTGAATTAATGGACAATAATAGCGACAGTATTCAAATTATTGACGTACGCCAGCCACAAGAGGTGGCCGCTGGGGCCATCAACGGCATGACAAATATACCCATGGTCAGCATTCCGTTGCGTGAAAATGAAATCAGTAACGATAAACAGGTTGTGCTGGTATGTCACAGTGGTGCCCGTTCTGGTCAGTGCACCGCATGGTTAATGCAAAATGGTAAAAGCAACGTCCATAACCTACGTGGCGGCATGATTGCCTGGGCTAACAATGGACTTCAAGTAGCCTAAGCCAAGACCATGAATTGGCTAAAAAAATTATTCGGTAGCCATCGCTCAGATAAGAGCATTGAACTCATTGCCCGTGCGGTACTGGTCTTTATGCGCAGTGTGAAGACACAAGTAAATCAACGTGATTTCATGATTCCGAACCACCACACCTTGTTTTATTGCTATGCCTACGGTGCCATCACCGTCGAAGCAGCTAAGCATAAACTCAATGAGTCTGAACGCTACGCTGCCCTGCTGTTGTTATTTCCAAACCTTTCAGAAATGAGTGCTGATGAAATTAGTGGCTTGATGAACCGCTGTGTTAATACACTTTCCGAGGAAGAAGGCCAACGTTACCAACACGATGGTGCTGAACACTACACCCGCTGGTGTAATGCTGATCCAGGCACCACCGGACTGCTTGGCCAACTGCTTGAGCAGCGTGAAAAAGAATTAAGTAAGGTAAATCGCGCCATCATCTATCCCTGATGGGTTATTATTCCCTCCAAAACAAACTGCTTTAATATAGCTTGTTGCAACGGGGTGGAGAAATAATGACTGGTCAATCACAAATGCCAGCTGTAGATGATGATAGCGTTCGCAAGGCTGCCGCCAGCGCAGCCGACGTAGCCTATTCCATCCCCTCTATCTCTGCTCAAGAAAAGACCCAACTTAAGCAACGCATTCGCGATCAACTCAAGGCAAAAGATGCTGTGCTCGTCGCACACTATTATGTTGATGCGGATATACAAGAGCTTGCCGAAGAAAGCGGTGGTTATGTTTCAGACTCACTGGACATGGCACGATTTGGTAATGAGCATTCTGCCAGCACCTTAGTTGTGGCTGGTGTGCGTTTCATGGGAGAAACAGCAAAGATTCTTAACCCTGAAAAACGCATTATCATGCCCGATCTTAAAGCCGAATGTTCACTCGATTTAAATTGCCCCATCGATGAATTCAGCACGTTTTGTGATGAACACCCAGATTACACTGTGGTCGTTTATGCCAATACCAGTGCGGCAGTAAAGGCACGTGCCGATTGGATGGTCACATCCGGCAGTGCTGTCGATGTCATCACTCACCTTGTAGAAAAAGGTGAGAAAATCATCTGGGCACCGGATCGTCATCTTGGTAGCTATATTCAGAAATTATCCGGTGCTGATATTTTACTTTGGCAAGGTAGCTGTATTGTCCATGATGAATTTCGCGCTCAAGAACTTTCCAAACTTATGCAACAACATCCGGAAGCCGCTGTACTGGTTCACCCTGAATCACCGGCTGCTGTTGTTGAGCTTGCCGATGTCGTTAGCTCAACAACTGGCTTAATTAAGGCTGCGGCTGAAATGGACAACCCAAGTTTTATCGTTGCAACAGACAATGGTATTTTCTACAAGATGAAGCAGGCCGCCCCAGACAAAGTCTTTATTGAGGCGCCGAGTGGTGGTGAAGGTGCTACCTGCACAAGTTGTGCCCACTGCCCGTGGATGGCCATGAACAACCTGCGTAACCTTGCTGAAGTCCTGGAAAGTGGTGCCAATGAGGTCTACGTCGATCCTGTTATTCAGGCAAAAGCGATTAAGCCTATACAACGGCTACTGAGTTTTGCAGAACAACAACAAAAATAACACTCAGTTTTCTTGTGTGCCTTCCATCTGCATTTGCTCTGACGTGGTATGCCTAACATCCTTACCTTTTACAAAGTAAATGACATACTCACAAATGTTAGCAGAACGATCACCAATGCGTTCCAGCGCTCTTGCCGCCCACAATACATCCAGTGCCCATGGTATTGAACGCGGATCTTCCATCATGTAGGTAATTAATTCTCGTGTAATGCTTTCATATTGCTTATCGATCTTTTTATCTTCCAGCCAAACTTTACTGGCGTCATCAACATCCATGCGAGCAAAGGCATCCAGTGCACCATGTAACATTTGTCGAACCAATTCAGCCATTGCTTCAACACTACCAAAGTGACTCGATGCTGCCTGCTCATTGCTATGCTGCATGGTCATTCTTGCAAAACGCTCAGCTTCATCACCAATCCGCTCAAGATCGGTGATCGTTTTAATCACTGCCATCACAAGCCGCAAATCACTGGCTGCTGGCTGACGTCGTGCAATAATCTGGGTACACTCTTCATCAATCGAGACTTCCATCTCGTTGACCTTGTAGTCATTCCGGATAACGCTTTCACTTAATTCCTTGTCTCGCTCTACCAGGGCCTTAATCGCATCCGTAAGTTGCTGCTCTACCAGTCCACCCATGGTCAGTACTCGATTACGGACATCCTCTAATTCAGTATTAAACTGTTGGGATATATGTTTACCAAGATCATTTTTATTCATAGCAACTGCCTCTTAGCCCTCTAAGCATAATCACGTTAACCGTAGCGCCCGGTTATATAATCTTCTGTCTGTTTCATTGCAGGAGTAGTAAATAACGTATTCGTATCATTAAACTCAATCATCTGACCCATATACATAAATGCTGTGTAATCAGAAACACGCGCTGCCTGTTGCATATTATGCGTTACAATGACGATCGTATAGCTGTCTTTAAGTTCATTAATCAATTCTTCAATCTTTAATGTCGATATAGGATCAAGCGCCGATGCTGGTTCATCCAGCAGTAAAACTTCTGGCTCAATCGCAATGGCTCGCGCAATCACAAGTCGTTGCTGCTGACCACCAGACATGCCAAGGGCATTTTCATGTAACCGATCTTTTACCTCATCCCAGAGAGCCGCACCTTTTAAAGCCTTTTCAACCGCTTCATCAAGTACACGTCTATTTTTTACACCTTGCAAGCGCAAGCCATAAGCAACGTTTTCATAAATTGATTTTGGGAATGGGTTGGGCTTTTGGAAAACCATACCAACTCGCTGGCGAAGGTTGGCAATATTGACTTTCTTGTCATAAATATTTTCACCTTCAAGTAATACATCACCTTCAATGCGCACTCCATCGACAAGATCATTCATACGATTAAAGCAACGTAACAAGGTTGACTTACCACAGCCACTAGGACCAATAAACGCCGAGACTCTATTTTGCGGGATCATAATGCTGATGTCGTTTAATGCCTGCTTTTCACCATAGTATAGATTCAAATTATTTGTCTCAATGCGAATATTTTCATCCGCAAGTTGATTAATAATTCCGCTATGGCCAATGGCATCCATGTTTATAGCATGTGTCAGTGTTGTATCAGTCATGATATTAGTCCAGTGCTTTGTACTTTTCACGAAGGTGATTTCGAACCCATATGGCAGAAAGGTTAAGCGCCACAATTACTACTACAAGCAATAATGCGGTAGCATAAACGAGCGGCCTAGCGGCTTCCACATTCGGGCTTTGAAATCCTACATCGTAAATATGAAAACCAAGATGCATAAATTTACGGTCAAGATGTATAAATGGTGAGTTCAAGTCGAGTGGCAAAGATGGCGCAAGTTTCACAACGCCGACCAACATAAGAGGTGCCACTTCACCGGCTGCACGTGCTACAGCCAAGATCATTCCTGTCATCAATGCAGGGCTTGCCATAGGTAACACAATACGCCACAAAGTCTCAGCCTTAGTCGCGCCTAAGGCCATACTACCTTCACGAATAGAACGCGGAATACGCGCTAGACCTTCTTCAGTTGCAACAATGACAACAGGCAGAGTAAGTAAAGCCAACGTCAGTGCAGACCATAATATGCCAGGCGTACCATAGGTAGGTGCGGGTAAGGCCTCTGGATAAAAGAGCTGATCAATATTGCCGCCAAGGAAGTAAACAAAAAATCCAAGACCGAATACCCCATAAACAATTGAAGGCACACCTGCCAAATTATTCACTGCGATACGAATCAATCGTGTCATTGGTCCTTGCTTAGCATATTCACGCAAGTAAACAGCCGCAACTACTCCCAGAGGAGTAACAAGAATCGACATAATAATAACCAACATCACCGTACCAAAAATAGCTGGGAAAATACCACCTTCGGTATTGGCCTCACGCGGCTCATCACTGACAAACTCCCAGAGCTTTTCAAAATAATGAAGAATCTTGGTCGCTATACCCATTGCATTTGGCTTAAAGCCACGCACAACCTTGGAAAGACGCAATTCAATTTCTCGACCATCGGCTGTAGTTAACATCACGCTGTCTTCTTCAATCTTGCGATAAAGCACATCGAGATCTTTTTGAAGACGTTGATATTCTATATTTAGTTTCGCACGTTGCTGTTCAATCTTATCGTATGCGGCCGTACTGGCAATGCCATCTAATTCTAAACGTCTTTTCGCCAGTCGCAATTCTTCAATGTCATAATTAATTGATCCAATCTCACCGACCTGAATACCTTTAATCCGATCAAATAAATTTATTGTTTGTTCAAGACGTTGAAGAAAAACCGGCCAAGCCTCTGCATCACTTGCAACAACTTCTCCTGCGACTTTAACTGACTTGAGGTAGCCATAAAAATTACCCCATTCACGGCGCTCCAACACGATCATCTCTTGAGGACGAGACTCTTCGACAATGTCATGTTGATTTATCCAACGAAAATCTAGACCACTAATGTCTCGGTTACCCACCTTTAGAAGCAAACGTGTAACCGAATCTTCACCTTCTGGTACAACCCCACCTGCATCACGTACGCGAGTGGCGTTCACTGTTTCGGTACTTTGCACCTCACCAACCAGTGTCACCACCTCGGTCGGTGATTGCTGGTACTTCACTTGAAGAACATCTGCTGGCCAAAAGAAACCTAGCCCGCGCATAGCAATCAACAACAGCAAACCAAATACCATGATCAAGCTAACACTGACCGCAGCCGCACTAAGCCATACCCAAGGACTGCCACCTTTAACCCACTGTATTACTGTTGGTTTGGCCACCCTATGCCCCCTTATAAACTACTGTACTTGCGGCGCAGGCGCTGACGCACCAGTTCGGCAATCGTGTTAAAGAAGAAGGTGAAACTAAATAACACCAAAGCAGCAAGGAACAATACACGGTAATGGGTACTACCCACTTCAGACTCAGGAACCTCTACTGCAATATTCGCCGACAAAGTGCGCATACCTTCAAAAATATTAAAGTCCATAATTGGCGTATTACCCGTTGCCATTAAGACAATCATGGTTTCACCTACAGCTCTACCAAAGCCGATCATGATCGCTGAAAAAATACCCGGACTTGCGGTCAATAAGACAACCCGCCACATGGTCTGCCAAGGTGTGGCCCCCAAAGCTAACGAGCTGTGCGTCAGACTTTTAGGCACACTGTAAATTGCGTCTTCTGCAATGGAGAATATGGTTGGGATAACAGCGAAGCCCATCGCTAATCCGACCACAATAGAATTTCGTTGATCAAAACTAATACCCGCTTCATTGGTTAACCAACCGCGCATATCACCAGAGAAAAACTCTGTTTCAAGAAATGGACTTAAACCAAGCGAAACATACACCACCACAATGACCAACGGTAACAGCAACATCGCTTCCCAACCGTCTGGTACTTTATGGCGAACACTATTTGGCAGCCGCGTCCACGCCCAACTGGTTATCAATACGGCCACAGGCATGATCAACAGCAAACTAAAAATGCCTGGTAAATTTTCTTCTATTAAAGGTGCAAGCCACAAACCCGCAAGAAATCCAAGAATGACCGTTGGCAGCGCCTCTATTGTTTCAATACTGGGCTTTACGACACGACGCATTCTGGGTGCCATAAAATAGGCCGTAAACATGGCTCCCAACACGGCCAGTGGCACAGCAAATAGCATTGCATAAAAGGCAGCTTTAATTGTACCAAAGGATATCGGCACCAAACTCATCTTCGGTTCAAAATCATTTGAGGACGATGAAGATTGCCAGATATATTCAGGCTCCCGGTAGCTTTCGTACCAAACCTTGCCCCATAAGGATGACCACGATACCTCTGGGTACTCGTTGATTACGGTCCAAAAATGTAATTGATCATCAGTTGATTCAAGCAACACCGCATTGGAACGTGGCGAGAAAACCAGACGTTCTAAGCCTTTTATATCAACTGCTTTTTCTAAAACTTGTTGATTAGCTGTCGTGTGGAAAATTTCCAGTTTGCCTTGCTCTGTCAATACAGCAAAGCCTTTACGCGAACTCTCTGCAGCGATAGCGGTTACAGTTCCACTACTATCAAACCCTCGAATAAACGTTGGTATCGGATGATTGCCCTCATCCCTGACTGGAAACCACTGACTGATTACTCCTGCAGAATCGACCACCAACAAGGAGATGCTTCCGGTTAACCAACTCAGATTTTCTAACTTAAGATCCGGCTTAACAATATGTGTCCGTTGCTCAATCGATATTTCATTTTGGTCGCTGATATCATACTGCACCATTTCGCCATCGCGACTGGCGATGTACAGCACACGTTGCTCTTCATCCATCAGTATGAAGTCAATGTTGATTCCGGGTAGCGGCAAATCAACCGTATTAGCCACCAACTCAGCCTCATCTTCGTCCAATGCTGATCCCTCTTTACTAAGGCGAGTCAGAATAAGTCGATCATCTGCTGTACGAGCAACAAAACTATGCGCTTCCTCACCTAGTCTAAAAACAAACTGACTAATGGCTTGCTGTTTGGGATCAATCTGTAAGGCAGCTTGCCCAAGTGGGTAGTCAATAAAAGGGGTAATCAAGCGTTTGTCATCGGGATACGTTACGCGGTATTGATGGCTTGCCAGCACAACCTGACCATGATCCGTTGCATACGCGGCAACAGATGAATTCGTATCCGCCATGTAGAAACTACTAACCGAGCTTTTCGGAGGTAATGCAAGCTGGAAGCGATTAACCAGTCCACCATCCGTAGTGCGGAAGAATATCGCCTCAGCAGTGTCGGTGAAACGCATACCGATTTCATTTTGTTCTTCAACTGCCAGAGCTAAAGTTTCGCCTGCTCCAGGCAAAGCATAGCTGGCCACCGACTCAGCCTCGGCTGATTCAAACATCGGTGCAACAACATACATTAGATATAAGAAAATCAATAAGATAGCGACAATTACAAAATTGCCACCCATGGTCATAATGGCACTAAATGACCGATCTTTAACTATACGAAATTTCTGGGATGAAGACATTTCGAGAGAGTACTCTCAGAATATGACAGGAATATGACAAAAACTGTATAAAAATTTACCATTGTCATAAACCGACATATGGCTGCGCTTCCTTAAAAAATAAAGCCCCACTCAAATAGATTGAGCGGGGCCATAAAAACCATCCCTGATAATTATAATTACTTCCTAGAAATCAATCTGAGTTCTTAATGCAAAGATATTTGGATTGTCATCTACACCAGCAACTTCGGCATCAACATCAATGTAGTTAGCCATAATGCGAACATGTGGGTTTACGTACCAGTTAAGACCAACTGTCCAGTTATCTTCTTCACCACCCTGGATTGCACCATCATCCAGATCGATTGTGCTGTAACGAAGACCCAATTCCCACGCACCAGACTTTGCCTTTGGCTTAACTCGACCGAATTTACCCTTCTTGGCACTGTATGGACGTGATTCACCGGTAAAGAAGTAACTTGCAGACACGTATGCGCCATCGAAGTCATAATCTTCCAGACCATTCTCACGACTTACTTTTGCCTTCAAGTATTCACCTTGTATGGAGAATGGACCCATCACTGCTGCTGCTTCCAGACCGTATTTTTGGATATTATCGACATTGTTGATCGTGCCTGTGTCGACAATACGCGATGCTGCGGCATGGAATTCGGGACGAGCTCGGAAACGAACCGAATTATTTGAGTCTTTTGGCTCTTCACGCGCGATTGCTGCACCTAAGTGAACTGCACGCGTCTTTTCAGCAATAGGAGCGAATGTTACACGCGCACCAAAACCATAGCCTTCGTTACCATCATCATCATCTTCTGAGTCACTACCGTAAATACTTGCTGCAGCACTCCAGTTCTGTCCACCTTTATTAATACCTGCACCAATGCGATGGCTCGTAGCAAAGGCTGTTGGTAAAGATCGCTCCATAAAGGTAATGTATTTCGAACTCGTTAACTCTTCCAGGCTCAGTGGTTGTTTGAAATTACCGACCGTTAAACCCCATGGTTTGTATTTAATGTATGCATCTTTAACGGCCAAAGCATCATCAGAGTAATCTACTTGTACCTTGTATCCCCAGTCTTTATAAAGTGTGCCCTTGGCGAACATACGCAAACGACGGAATTCTGTACCAGATTCGAGTTTAGTCACATCTTCGTTTGAATAACCTGCATCAACCATTACGCGACCACCAAACTGGAATGAGAAATCACCATCTTCACTTTTAACCTTCACACCGCCCTTGGTCTTTATTTGTGTACCTTTTTTATTAGCGTATTTTTTTTCTAATGCCTTGTGCTGACCTTTACTGATAACGCCATTTTCTAACAATACATCAAGTAACTCTTTTTCACTTGCCTGGGCTTGCAGCGTCATTGTGCTTAGCAAACCTGCTGCCACTAAAGTAGTCAGCTTAAAATTATTCTGTGCCATGATTCTTGTCTCCGAAATAAAACATCTGTATTAAATTTGAGACAGTATTATGAAAAGCTTAGATGACAGTTAAGTTGTAAAAGCATGAATCTTTCATGTAACTAATATGAATTAATTATTACAGCGTAAAACTCAACCATAAAAAAAGCCCCGCATGAGCGAGGCTTCTTACAGTAGTTATAATGGATAAAGTTTATTTCAACTTAGCCAATTCTTTTTCAATAATCTTTTTTGAAAGAGGAACATAACCATCTTTTACAACTACTTCTTGGCCAATTTTAGATAGAATCATTTTTGCAAATTCAAACTCTAAAGGTGCCAGTGGCTTATTAGGATGCTTGTTCACGTAAACATACAAGTAACGTGATAATGGGTATGTGCCATTCGCCGCATTTTCTTTTGTTGCAGCAATAAACGGCTTGCCCGGCTTTTTAGTTAACGAAACGGCCTTAACACCTGAAGTTGTGTAACCAATTCCAGAATAACCAATGCCATTAATTGAAGCAGTCACTGATTGAACCACTGAAGCCGAACCTGGTTGTTCATTTACGTTTGACTTATAGTCACCTTTACATAGTGCCTTTTTCTTAAAGTAACCATACGTACCTGAAACTGAGTTACGACCAAAAATCTGAATATCACGACTCGTCCATGCACCGCGCATTCCTAGTTTCCCCCAACGAACAATGTCTTCATCTCCACCACATTTGCGGTTACGAGAGAATATTGCGTCAACTTGAGGAATTGACATCCCTTCAATCGGATTGTCTTTGTGGACAAAGACAGCCAAAGCATCGATCGCCACCTTGATTGGCGTTGGTTTGTAACCAAAACGCTTTTCAAAGGCTTCTATTTCTTTGCTCTTCATCTTACGGCTCATCGGACCAAAGTTAGACGTGCCTTCCGTTAATGCAGGTGGCGCAGTCGAAGAACCCGCAGCCTGAATTTGTATGTTTACGTTTGGATAGAAACGTTTGTATTCTTCAGCCCAAAGCGTCATTAAATTTGCCAATGTATCTGAACCAACACTTGAAATATTACCCGAAACTCCACTAGCTCGTTGATAAACTGGTAATTCTGACCCAGCAAGAACAGGCCCTGACATGAAAGAGACGCTGCATAATGACAGCAATGCGATTATAGATTTTTTCATTTCTACGCTCCTTAGGAAAAGCGATTATTAACAATTATAGTTAGTGTAACTGGGGAAGTATTTTGCTGTGTACGTATGACAAGGGTATGAATCATTTATGACATTTTTGTGACACATTCAAATGTTGCTTATGACCATTCTTGCAATCGGAAAATCACAGCGAAATTCACTGCCTGTTCCTGCGCTACTTTTTATATTGAGCTCGCCATCATGTCGCTGTAACACATGTTTCACAATCGCCAGACCTAACCCCGTACCACCTGTGTGCCGAGAACGCGCTACATCAACACGATAAAAACGTTCAGTTAGGCGACTTATATGTTGTGCGGGGATACCCACGCCCGTATCACGAACAGAAAAATGCATGCCTGCTTCATCTTTGAACCATTTAATACTGATAGCACCGTGCGCGGGAGTATATCGAACTGCGTTAAAAATAAGGTTAGAAAAGGCACTGCGTATTTCTAACTCACAACCGCATAAATTAAGTGTTCGATCAATATCGACAGAAATATCATGTTGATGTTCGCCTGATAATTCCCTGGCATCTTCAGCAATTTTGTCGATCAGTGCGGGTATATTAATTGTTTCATTAATAATGTCTGAACGCGTTGATTCAAGTCGTGACAGTTGTAATAAATCATCAACAATAGATTGCAACTGGGTTGACTGGTCATCAATACGTGCCAGCATATCCTGACCTTCATCACTGGATGGTGGCACATTATCGCGCATCATTTCCACATAACCATTGATAACCGTCAACGGCGTGCGCATTTCATGTGATACATTAGCAACAAAATCACGTCGCATCTGTTTCAAATATTGTAAACGGGTAATATCACGCGCTTCTAATAATGTTTGGTCATCCCCATAGGCAACTAATCTAACTGAAAGTGTTCGTTCTTTATTAACCGGTGAAGGCATCAATAAAGGTTCTTCATAATCTGCTTTTTCAATATATCTAACCAATTGCGGATGCCGAACGAGATTTAATAGACGCTGGCCAAGATCATTTTTGGTGTGTATCCCCAGCATTCTTGTTGAGGCACTATTACACCATTCGATACTGTTCTCATGGCTCAGCACTACTATCGCATTTGGCATTGCCTGCGCGGCTTGCTGAAAACGTGAAAGACGTTTTACCAGACGTTTGTGCCGTCGTTTATTCAGTAAGCGGAATCGGTAAAGACGCATAAAGATGTCTTCCCATATTCCATCACTTTCTGGAGCATCGCCGGTCAGTCGTCTTTCCAACCATATAGAAAGGCGACTCAATTGATGCAAATGCCAAACTAAATATGAACCGAGCCCCAGTGATAACCAAACAAAGAAATTTCCGAACAAGGCATAAAGAATTAGAATAGCTACAAAGATTAGTAGCATCCGCCAGAACTCTTCACCCAGAATACGATTCAAAATTATGACCGTACAGAGAAACGGTAACCGGCGCCACGCACTGTCTGCACCAGCCCCTTAAAATCAGCTGTTAGTGCTTTACGAAGACGACGTATATGCACATCGACTGTGCGTTCTTCAATGTAGACATTACTACCCCAGACAAAATCCAATATCTGTCCTCTGCTATAAACTCGTTCCGGGTGGCTAACAAAAAAATGTAAAATGCGAAATTCGGTAGGGCCTAATTCAAGTGGTACGCCATCAGCAAATACACGATGACTATCTGGTTCAATGCGTAGACCATTAATTTCGATTGGCGCATCAGTAAGCTGGGGGTTAGTTCGTCGTAAGATTGCCTTAATTCGCGCCGCCAATTCTTTGGGGGAAAAGGGCTTACACATATAATCATCTGCCCCTACTTCCAGACCTCTGACCCGATCGTCTTCTTCCGCACGGGCAGTCACCATGATCACGGGGATATCTTTAGTCAATTTTTCCGATTTAATTGACCTGACAAACTCAATTCCACTTTCTCCAGGTAACATCCAATCGACAACCATAATATCAGGTAGATCTGCATTTATTTGCTTACGTGCAACACTCGTATCCTCTGCTTGGAAAACAGTGTACCCAGCCTTACTTAGCGCCATCGTCACCATCTCACGAATAGGGGCTTCGTCCTCAATCAATAAAACTTTCGGCGTCTTCATATTCTGCTTGCCTTCTTTTCAGAGCATGCTTGCAATTTCATACCGGCGATTCTATGACTTGGATATTACAGTAGTGTGACAACATTCCGATAGCTGTCACATTCCATGTTTCAGTACATGGAATGGGGGATGAAAGGATTGATGCAACTTATCAGGACTAAGCTCTTCCAAGGTTGTTGAAAAACCATCTCAACTAACCTCGGAATACCAACAAACTTCTTTTAGAAGGATTGCTCAGATTCGAGTACGACTTGACCTTGGTTGTAACGTGGCACGACCAAATCTAGGCAATCCCAGTCAACCATACTGATCGTAATCGTTGAGCCTTCAACGTACTGTATTAGTACCGCTTCTGGTCCTGAATCACCATACATAACCATTTTTACTTTCATTAATTTACCAGTTCGGTTGATGTACCAATGTCCTGGTCTTGGCTCGGTTAAATCAATATCGCTCACGGTGAACTCCCAATGTGTCGAATTTATTATTTTGCTGCTTTATTATTATTTTTAAACTGTTAACAATTGTAACATCTTGTAAGATCTTGTTCCAAATGGATTTTTCAAGCCCACTTAGACGTTCCGCTTGAGGTGGAGTCTTATTAAGAAGGCGCATGTACTTACTAATAAAGAGATTATTCGATTTTCCTAGCTTAAAATTTATCCCTTAAACCACCTCATTTGCACAAAAATAAAGCTTCCGTACAATGCCCAACTGCTAGCAAAATCAGGACTGTTTGAATGGGAATTACTGAGAAAATAATTTTTGATGTCACTGAAGATGATTTTGAACAACGCGTCATTGATGCATCCGAGACGAAACCAATCTTGGTCGACTTCTGGGCTGAGTGGTGCCCACCCTGTCGCGCCCTCACCCCTGTCTTAGAGAAAATAATACAACAATTAAATGGGGATGTGTTGCTTGCAAAAGTTGAGGTTGACGACAATATGCACTTAGCAGGTCGTTATGGCTTACGCGGATTTCCAACCGCCATTATCTTTGTGCATGGAGAAGAACAAGGCCGTTTTAGTGGTTTCAAGCCTGAATCAGAGGTCATTGATTTTTTAAGTTATTGCAACGCCCTCACTTAAATTTTGCGGCGCCCACCTGATGCAAGCTTTTACTAAATATGCTGGCAAAACTCATTACCATATCAACCACTTAATATATGCTTGACCATATATACGGATAGGCGTATATGGTAGTCTATGAATATCACACCAGACCATTTATTTAGACTGCTTGGAGACAGCACACGTCTACGTAGCTTGATGTTGCTCATTGAACATGCCGAGCTCTGCGTTTGTGAATTAACCCACGCACTCAACTTGTCACAACCCAAGATATCTCGTCACCTGGCACAACTAAGGGAGCTCGGCTTAGTAACAGATAGACGTGAGGGGCTTTGGGTCTATTACCAGCTGCAACCCGCATTGCCAAAGTGGGTTGAGGTTATCCTGCAAGAAACCTGGCAGGCTAATTCAAACATCGCCCCGTTTATCAATGATCGACAACTCCTTGTTGATATGCCAAACCGTCCGAGCGCTGCCTGCTGCGCCTAAATACAACCACATTCAGGATTTATCATGACTATTCGCGTCGCTATTAATGGCTTTGGCCGTATGGGCAAACTTGGTTTTCGGGCTGGTTTTGATAACAGCTCATACGACATCGTTCACATCAATGAAATAGCCGGTGACAGCCGGTGTATGGCACACTTGCTTGAGTTCGACTCGGTACATGGCCACTGGGACCGTGATATCAGTTATGACGACAATGCCATTATCGTTGATGGAAAACGCATTAGTTACTCTTCCGAGATAAATCCAGCTGACATCAACTGGCAAGCTATGGACATTGATCTTGTTATCGAGTGCTCTGGCCAATTTAAAACTGAAGATAGCCTGCAGCCTTACTTTGACGCGGGAATTAAGAAGGTACTTGTTTCCGCACCCGTTCCAGAACCTGCCATCAATATTGTCTACGGTATCAATCACGAGCAATATGATCCAAATCATCACCACATTATTACCGCAGCCTCATGCACGACAAATTGCCTAGCGCCTGTTATAAAAGTCATGCATGAAGAAATAGGCATACGTCATGGTTGCATGACCACCATTCATGACATAACTAATACGCAAACGATTGTCGACAAAGGCCATCATGATCTGCGTCGAGCCCGAGCCTGCGGTGAATCTCTGATTCCAACATCAACGGGATCAGCAAAAGCGATCACAAAAATTTTTCCAGAATTAGAGGGTCGCTTAAATGGATTGGCCGTACGCGTTCCTTTATTAAATGCATCATTAACCGATTTTGTTTTCGAGGCCCAACGCAAAACCTCGCCAGATGAAGTAAATACCTTTTTTCAGAATGCAGCGAATAACAAACTGGCTGGAATACTGGGTTATGAAGAGCGACCTCTGGTTTCTGTGGATTATCGTAATGACCCACGTTCATCCATCATTGATGCACCCTCGACCATGGTTATTGATGAGACCCAAGTCAAGGTACTTGCTTGGTACGATAATGAATGGGGTTACGTCAACCGCATGATGGAACTTGCCACTCTCATTGCCAAAAGTATCTAGAACAGCGTAATGATGGACAGCGGATTACGCCACTACTTTATTGTTACCGGGAGCTACTGGGCCTTCACCCTTACTGATGGTGCAATCCGCATGCTGGTCGTTCTTTACTTTCATTTGCTTGGTTATTCACCGCTCGAAGTTGCCATGCTGTTCTTGTTCTACGAATTCTTTGGCATTGTTACCAACTTACTTGGCGGTTGGCTAGGAACACGGATCGGTCTTAATATGACCATGCATATCGGCATGGCATTACAAATATTGGCACTCACCATGCTCATGGTTCCTGATAGCTGGTTATCCGTTAGTTATGTCATGTTTGCTCAAGCGCTATCTGGCATTGCTAAAGACTTAAATAAGATGTCTGCCAAGGCAAGTATAAAAACTCTCCTGCCTGCGCAAAACAGTGATTCAAAATTATTTAAATGGATTGCCCTGTTAACCGGCTCAAAAAATGCATTAAAGGGTTTGGGATTCTTTCTTGGTGCACTGCTGTTACAACAGCTCGAGTTCAGAGGTGCATTAGCAGCACTTTCTAGCACACTATTCATCGTGCTTGTTTTCTCAGTTTTGCTGTTACCGGCTGGATTAGGGAAATTAAAGAAAAAAACAAAGTTCAGCCAGATATTTTTCAATAGTCCTGAAATAAACAGACTGTCACTAGCTCGTTTCTTTTTGTTTGGTGCCCGCGATGTCTGGTTTGTTGTTGCCTTGCCACTGTATCTCTACACCGTGCTCGATTGGCGTTTTTCTGAAGTAGGTGCCTATCTTGCTTTATGGATAATCGGCTACGGTATTGTTCAGGCATCTGCGCCACGTTTATTACGAAAAACCCATCACGGCCTTGGCCCTAATGGAAAAACCGCGCAGTTCTGGGCATTCATCCTCATACCAATACCTACTTTTATCGCACTTGCTTTACACTATGATTTTTTTACGCAGTCTTCATTACTCATTGGGCTGATTATTTTTGGCGGGGTGTTTGCGATAAATTCAGCGGTTCATTCCTACCTCATTGTTGCATGGTCAGATTCTGACAAAGTATCGATGAATGTAGGATTTTACTATATGGCAAATGCCGCAGGACGTCTTACCGGCACAGTGTTATCGGGCTGGATATATCAAGACTATGGCTTAATAGCGTGCTTGATTTGTGCCAGTGGATTTATATTCATCACAACGATATTGTCACTTGGTTTACCTAATACTAGGCAACTAAAAAACTAGACCAGTAATACTCCGACCCAAATAACGATACTTAACACCACTGCAACCATCACTGCTGCTGAACCAATGTCTTTAGCACGGCCAGATAGTTCGTGCTGTTCATTTCCAAAACGGTCCACCACCGCTTCAATCGCCGAGTTAATCAATTCAACTATCATTACCAGTAACCAACTACCTATCATCAAGGCATAATCAAGCGTAGAGCTGCCTAAATAAAAAGCCACTGGGATAAGAATAACAAGCAGATAAACTTCTAAACGAAATGCTTGTTCATGGATAAATGCAGCGCGCAGCCCTTGCAAAGAAAAACCGGTTGCATTGATTAACCTCGTTATAGGATTTGGCGATGATGTCTTCATTATCGACTCTTTATGCTAATGACAATTTATTTAATTCCGTTTTTAACTTCCCGAACCAGTCTACCAGATCATCTAGGGAATAAACCGCATTTGCAGGACTCGGATTAGGCGTAACAAATACCCTCGCATCGCCAATTCGATGTTGCTGCAAGCCCCAATCAATTTTTAATTCTTTCTCACCCGTATACTTAAGGAAATTCTGATAGGCTACCTTGCCATGAAACCAGCATAATTGGGGTTGATAACGGAGTAGTTTTTCTTTCAATAATGGTGACCAATGCTTGTAATCGATTGCTTTTAAATCTGACACCCCCGGGGTTGTTCGTTTTACAACATCTGTAAAACCAATTCGGTACTTTTCCAATAACGTCTGCATAGACGCCTTTTCAGGAATAAGCACTTCATCAATTAAACCTGATTTATTCAGCGCCTTCCAAAAACGATTCCGAGGATTCCCGAAATAACACTCTAATTTGACTGATAATGGGGAGGGGTTACAACCGATAGAAATGATATCGAGCCCCTCTTCCAAATAATCCAACAAAGTATCATTCATGATTACACACAATATTATTAGTTCGTGGCATACTCTATCTGTATGGATGAACAAAGCAATCCCTTTTGGGAGACTAAAACCCTTGAGCAAATGACCTCAGATGAGTGGGAGTCGCTCTGCGATGGCTGTGGGCGCTGCTGCCTCAATAAGCTAGAAGATATTGATACCGGCGAATTGCACTTCACCAATGTTGCCTGCCGATTACTCAATGACAATACCTGCCAATGTGGCAACTACCCTCAAAGAAAATCATTGGTTCCTGAATGCCTCGTTCTAGATATTAAGTCGGTTCGAGATTCAACAGCATTACCAAGTAGCTGTGCCTATCGCCGCTTAGCCGAAGGGAAAGCATTACTTGCATGGCACCCGCTGGTTAGCGGTTCGTCAGACTCTCCTCATACATCCGGTATTTCTGTGCGAGGTAAAACAATTTCAGAGCAATACGTCCATATTGAGCAACTTGAAGAGCATATTGTTGATTGGTTCGATAACATATAATTCATCACCTACACTACAAGATGATTGTGCGAATTATCTTACAAAAATAATCCATTGTTCCTGACTCACTCAATGACATTACGCAATCATATCGCGAGTATAATTCCGTCTTTAATTTTTTAGGTTTTATTTGGAAAAAAGTGTTTTGAGCATCGTTATTAATAAAAACATTTGGATAAAAAGCTTTAGTGCTGGCGTACCAACTAAGTTCATATTAGAACGCGAAATTCAACAATTACTTAACCGTCTTGAACTAGACGACACCAACAAACAGGCACGCTCAAGACTTTGCAATTCACTTCGGCGACGACAAAAAATGTTAGCTGCGGTTAAAGATGGTCAACCATGGGCATGGGTGCTCTATCCATCTTCCTGTCCTGCTATGTGCGTTTCAAGCTGAGAGAATCTAACCTTTGTCCTCAACACCCCCTCAAAACTCGCATTAATTTTTAATTCTGATTTACTATCATTTATATTCATTCCAGGTTGAGCCTCTGGGTAAATACCAATCGGTTTAATGTCAGCTTCGCTGTAATCAATACGTAACTCAATGCTCATCGGATAATAGCCATCCAGGAACCGTCGCTGATAAGGACCATTATTCAAAACGTATTTACCCTTAGATTTCTCATGAAGCGCATTTATCTGCATCGTGACACAGAGGCTGGCTCCGCGTGATAAATCGACCATTTGTACGCTATTACCTTCTACAGTTGCTTCCCCTATTCCCTCTTGTTTTGTCACTATCAGCTGGCGAATAATATATTCTGGAAAGATTAATTGCGCTAAGGGAACCGCATCCAGCCCACTGTGACATTGCGCCATTTCTACCCAACCATCTTTGGTACTAGTCGATAAAATTTTTATGTGATTCACTGATTTGTGTAACGCTGCCTTTTCAGAATGTCCCAAGAAGGTTAATTGACCTTCATTCACCGCTTCAATAAGAAATTCAGCATCATCATTAAACCACGCCTCTTTCTCTGCTTCTGTTGGTATATGTTCTGCCGCCAACGTTACTGGGTTTGCGCCACAGATCCCGAGCATCATAATAGAACGAAATAGCCACTTCATAATTCATCTCCTTAGCATCTTAGCTAGATACTTTGCAAAACGAATGCCAATATACATCACGTAATTGTGGCGGTTGTATTTGTAAAATTTAGTCGCATTAAACAAATATAATTGCGCCTTGCACTAACGACATTGCAAAATGACTATTCGCTCACACTTCTGTTATTTTGACTGGCGTTTATTGCCTACTAATGCTAAAAGATTTATAGGAAGAGAACATTATTACGCATTGGAGAAAATCGTATAATGAAAGAGAAACTAGAAGTTAACGAGCTTCGAAAAGGGATGTTTGTATGCGAGCTAGATCGACCTTGGCTCGAGTCACCGTTTCTCTTTCAAGGTTTTTTAGTCGACACCGATAATAAAGTGGATGAACTAAGACAACTCTGCAAGTACGTCTACATTGACACAGAAAAGGGTGAGGATAACCTTAGTAAATCCCCTTCACCTGATTCTGAAACCTCCAAGATTAAACCGACTCATGAAACTGACTGTGTATCACAACGGCCTTACCTGACAAACTTCGAAGAAGAAATAAAACCAGCCGGTAAATTAAGAGAAGAAGCCAGCAATTACATGGCAGAGTTGTTTGATGATATTCGTGCAGGCAATAGTATTGATAGCGATAAAACACGCAAAGCCGTTGCAGGAATGGTTGCCAGTATTTTACGCAACCCGGATGCGTTAATGTTGTTAAATAATCTTCGAGATAATAGTGAGTACGCAATTGCCCACAGTCTCAATGTTTGCACCTTAACATTGGCCTTCGGTCGTTATCTTGGATTTAAACCTGCAGAACTTATAGAAATAGGTATGGGTGCATTACTCCATGACGTTGGCGAAATTCGCGTGCCTAAAGAAATCATGTCAAAAAAAGGCCTATTAAGCAAAGAAGAAAACCTTCTTATGCAGACACACACTCAGCATGGTGTCGATATTCTAAAGCACAGCAATGGTATTCCAGATACAGTCATCGAAATCGCACGTACGCATCATGAGCGCAGTAATGGGCAAGGTTATCCATCCGGCCTCCGTGAAGATGACATTGCTTATTTTGCCCGCATTGTCGGTATTGTTGATGTCTATGATTCCGTCACGAGTAATCACAATCACCGTGACAGTATCAACAGTACTGAAGCCTTAAAAAATATGTATAACTGGCGAAACGAAATGTTCGATGCAAAACTCGTTGAACAATTCATACAATGCCTTGGTATTTATCCTGTTGGGAGTATTGTCGAACTAGATAATGGTGAGGTAGGTATTGTTATTTCTGTCGCACTCGACAAACGATTGCAACCTAAACTTATGTTAGTACGTGATGAATTCAAAAAAGCCTACACCCCACCTAGAATAATCAACCTTGCTTTGCATAGTGGTGATAGTCAGTCAGGGCGTTATGAAATCAATAAGGTGCTCGAACCGGGCGATTACGGCATTGATCTTAAAAATTATTTACTTCGTGAAATGTCTGTTGAACTAGAACTTGTTCAATAGTTACCGCGCTTGTTTCAAGCTCGTATGAGGTGAGCTTCCATAGACATGCACAGGGTCAGCCTTTCCACGAACCACCTTGATACCAAGATCAGCAAACTGACATTGGGTATCATATTTCATTTCACTATAGGCTTCTTCTGACACTATAACGCGATAGCCAAGGCGTTTACTCAAACCTTCTAAACGACTCGCGGTATTTACCGCATCACCCATAAAAGTATATTCATAACGTTCTTCTGAACCGATTGTTCCTGCAATTACTTTACCCGTATGAATACCTATGCCGATTTCAAGCTGTTCACCATCTGGCATGGTGAGATTATGTGCATGATCTAACATTGTTAATGCGGTTTTAACCGCATTTTCTGCCACATGCTCATTACCTTCTAGACCATAAACGGCTAATACAGAGTCACCCATGAATTTATTAATAATGCCGTGGTGCGTTGTTACAATTTTCGCCATCTGAGAAAAATAAGCATTAAGGAAAAAGATCAAATCTTCTGCCGATGTATTCTCAGTAAATCGCGTAAAATCTCTAAGATCACAAAAAAGAATAGCAACTTGATATTCTTGACCATGCTTAAGTGTTTTATCATCTGTGCTAAGCAATTTTTCCATTATGCTTGGGCTAACAATCTTTTCCAAAGTCTGCCTTAATTGCTCTTTGTCACGCAGACTATCAATCATGAGATTAACTTGCTGAGCTAATAGACCAAATTCATCTTGGGTTACAATAGGTACATATTGAGAGAGATTGCCTGTTTGCACATTTTGCAGAACGGATAATTGGGTTGAAAAAACATGCTGAAGATTTAATGAAAATGAATGAATTAGACGTAAAGTGAGAACTAAAACAACACCAAAAACAAAAAAGATATCAACAATAAAAACTTGCATCATAATGTCACTATCAAGCTGGGTATTCTGATTGATAGAAGCAAGGTCTACAAATGCAACAACGCCTGTTAGCGTCATACCGATAAAAACAGTTACCGTCATGAATAGACTGAGCTTACTCGATAAAGGCGAAAACTTAATGTCCTTCTTAATTTCATGATCACTTTGACTAAACCAATATCGCTCACGCGTTAGAGCATTATCAATACTGGCAAAGAAACCGATAATTACGATACCAATAATAATCTTAAGTGAGACCACCATCGGTTGTATATAAAAGAAGTTGTAAGCAATAAATATAATAATGCCGACTAGTACATAGAGCGACATATCAAAAAAGAATTGACGTCGAGGCCGCAACAAAACATCAGCTCTATCAATAACAATAGGTTCAAGAAGGTACTTAACCACCGCGACAAATAAAAATGGCAATAGATATATTAATATCGAGAACGCAAACGGCTCCCCCAGATAAGGAGAGATGCGCTCCCCATAGATACCCAAGATCAATACGGTCACGGCATAATATGCATAAGCAGTATATTTTGCCGAATCGTTTACAATCTGTTGTCTAAATACTAGGCTCATGACCAATTAAGTATAGTTATTATTTTTAATTATTTATTAAATCTAATCAATCAGTTAGAGTAAATGTGACGTGGTTCACAATAAGCCGGAAATGAATATCCGAATACATTTCCCTCACACTTTAACATTGAGTGTAAACGAGATGACAACATGCCAATACCATAATAATAATAGGCTAATCACCTTGTATTAGCGAGTGTAGCTGGCGAATAGGACTTTTGTGAAGCTTTTTAGGGTAATTTAGAGATTATTCTTGGAATCAGCCACGCGGCCATTAATATTCAGCATTGTTCCCATGGAAGGCCATCAAAACGCCAACCAGCTTGGGCACTACGGTGATGTGCTTCGTCCAATTCGCCTTCAAAACCATCCGCAACGTTGAATACGCTGCTAAAACCACTTTCGACAAGCACTGCACCTGCTTCTAGTGAACGTTTACCACTACGACAAATCAGAATCACTGGCGCACAGCCAACATCAGTACTGCAGCTTACGCCACCTAATAGAACCTTGCGCACATCTGTCACAAAATGTGGGTTAACTACCCAATCAGGCTCATCTATCCATGGAATACTGATGGCACCTTTAGGATGTCCTACAAATAGAAATTCCATATTCGAGCGCACATCTATCAGTACTGCACGGGCATCCTCATTCATCATTTCAAACGCTTGTACTGGATGCAGTACCGTCACCTGTTCCTTACTCACAATATCAGTATCCCTTTCATCAATTGCCTGAAATAAAGACGGGGTCATAATGACCCCGTCTACTACAACCATAGCATTTAATTAACTATTCGCCACCTGATGCCTTTTTCAAAGCAGCCTCGATTGCATCCGGCGCATCATTAATCTTAAAGAAGGTACTCATGTCCAAATCAGGAAAACTATTCGCTATTCTGAATTTTGCATGAAGAGCGAACACATTACCTTCTGAAACCAGAATACCGTAAGGTAAATGCGCAGTTTGTTTAAGATCTCGTCCATCAATGAGCTTCATAATATGATCATCACCCGCTGAACCTGACTCCTTGGTCAATGAAACACCGAATAGTGTTTGTTTTTTACCTGGAATATCGACACGAAATACCTTCGCTGTGCCGCCCTTACCTGCCGCTAATCCAGCCTCAACTGCCGCGATTGCCGCATCATAGGAAGCATGCTCGGCTAACTCAAAAGGATCATCGAAATAAGGCATAAATACGGTGAAATGAAATTCATCTAGTTGATCTGCATTCCAACCCGGATCTTCCGCACCATAAGGTTTTGCTCCCCCCAGTGCCGCAGAAAGCTGTTGATCAATCTCGGTAAGATCAGCATCCATCTGAAATGATGCCGACATCCAGGCCGGATTCACATAACTGACTTGTACGTTCTCTCCCACCTTAGTCACAGCAACACGAATAACGGCGCCATAGCCGCCAAATTCTGCTTTTGCTGCCGCTGCCTTTAGTGCTGCATTGCTAACAGAAATCACTGTTGCCTCTGCATAAGGCTGATAGGTGCCAACAATCTCGAAACCTGCTGCCTGCAATACTGCAGTAGTTGATTTAACCTGGTCTGCCATTGCCCCGCTCGTATTTGATGCCATTTTATACGGTTTTAACCATGGCAGCTCGGCTACGGCTGCCGAGCTAAAAAACAACCCTGTTAGTAACAGGGCGGACAATATGGAACGAAATAATTTCATAAAGTTAAATCCTCTAATTTTAGTTTATTAGCATGTACTACGAGTATGCCTTTTACGGAAACAGCACGCCCATCAAATATTCTAATAGTTTACTAATGGGATTATTAATAACCCATTCAATCTATAATCTAATTATGCTATTAAACCCCTAAGGTAAAAGCACAGCCCCGAGACATGGTTTCCCACCTTTGGCTGCGTTCATAGATATTTTCACGACAAATGTTCGCCCTTGAAAACCAACGCTTGAACTTAATATTCATAGCAACAAATAGACAACTACGAATCACTCGTAGGCCATAGATTATTGCTGAGATATGTCGATCGGTAACATAAAAAAAGGCCGATTAAATAACCGGCCTTTCTAAATATATTTCTTTTTTTTTCACTACGCAGAACGTTTATCTCGTTTCCGCTCATGTTCCTTCAGTAAACGCTTACGAATACGAATATGGTTAGGTGTCACTTCTACCAACTCATCATCATCAATAAACTCTAAAGCCTGCTCCAAGGTCTTGCGAATGGGTGGCGTTAGCACTTGTGCTTCATCGGTTCCTGATGCTCGAACGTTAGTTAACTGTTTACCTTTTAATGGATTAACGACTAGGTCATTACCGCGAGAGTGGATGCCGATAATCATGCCCTCATACACTTCATCACCATGTGAACTAAACAAACGACCGCGTTCTTGTAAATTAAATAAACCAAAGGTCAAACATTTACCTTGACCATTTGAAATAAGTACACCGTTAACACGTTGCCCATAATCACCCGCTTTCACAGGCGCATATTTATCAAATACACTATATATAAGGCCTGTACCTTGAGTGGCTGTTAAAAATTCGGTACGGAAACCAATCAAACCACGTGCGGGGATAACGAAATCAAGACGTACTCGCCCTTTGCCGTCTGGCATCATATTCTTTAATTCACCACCGCGTGTACCGAGTGCTTCCATAACACCGCCTTGATGTTGATCTTCAACATCTACAGTCAGTTGTTCAAATGGTTCACACTTCTCGCCGTCAATTTCTTTAACAATAACCTCGGGACGAGAGACACCCATTTCAAAACCTTCACGACGCATGGTTTCAATCAAAATCGAAAGATGCAATTCACCACGGCCAGATACACGGAACTTATCAGGATCACCACCGTCTTCAACTCGAAGTGCCACATTATGTTTCAACTCACGATCAAGGCGTTCACGAATCTGACGCGATGTCACAAACTTCCCATCTTGCCCTGCAAATGGAGAATTGTTCACTTGGAAGGTCATGGTTACAGTCGGTTCATCCACGCTCAATGCTGGCAACGCTTCAACTTCGTTTGGATCACAAACAGTGTCAGAAATATTTAACTCTTCAATACCTGTAAACGCAATAATGTCACCGGCAATTGCTTCATCAACCTCAACACGATCAAGACCTAGGAAACCCAGCACTTGCAGAATTCGTCCATTACGCTTTTTACCTTCACTATCAATGATAGTGACCGCCGTGTTGGTTTTTACACGCCCACGTTGAATACGACCAATACCAATCATGCCGACGTAACTATTGTAATCGAGCTGGGTTATCTGCATTTGGAAAGGACCATCAATATCCACTTTCCTAGGCTCGACATGATCAATAATAGTTTGTAACAGTGGCGTCATATCACCATCACGCACATCTGCATCATCACCTGCGTAGCCGTTTAATGCCGAACAATAACTAACATGGAAATCAAGTTGCTCATCGGTCGCACCAAGACGGTCAAACAAATCAAATGTTTGATCCAGCACCCAGTCTGGGCGTGAGCCTTCACGATCAATTTTGTTAATAACAACAATTGGCTTTAAACCTAATGCGAGAGCCTTTTGCGTAACAAAACGAGTTTGTGGCATTGGACCTTCAACTGCATCAACGATCAATAATACGGTGTCAACCATAGACAAAACGCGTTCTACCTCACCACCGAAATCAGCATGGCCAGGGGTATCCACAATATTTATGCGCTCTCCCTTCCAGCGAATCGCTGTCGGTTTAGAAAGAATCGTAATGCCGCGCTCTTTTTCCAAATCATTGGAATCCATGACACGCTCTTCAAAATCACCCCGGCTTTCTAATGTGCCTGAATGCTGTAGCAATTTATCTACGAGGGTGGTCTTACCATGATCGACGTGGGCAATGATGGCGATATTTCGGAATTGTTCACTCACTGTGATTCTGTCCCGACCGAGAACGGCCTAATGGTTAAAAGCCGCGCATTATACCTGAAGTCTGCCATTCTCCTAGCTTTCACTCATGTTTTATTAAGATTTACCGATAACTCACCATAATCAGAGCTTTAAAAGCACTTATCTATCCTTATCATGAGGCATAACATGGCAGAAAATATGGAAAATAACGCTGATATATCTAATGTCGACGAGCCCTGCACTGAAAATATATGCCAAGTGAGAAGGACTGTTCGTATGCTTGATCTAGCTGCAGCTCGTGTCTCCTACGCTTTGCATGCGGGTAATGAGTCAGTTAATACACTCATTCATTCTTTTACGAATATGACTAAACAGGTAGAGTCGATGCAAAAACGTATCGAGTCCCTACCCGATGACGACACAAAAGCTAATTTATTGAAAAGCTGTCATGAAGCGGTAAGTACTGTTCAGGAAACCACCATCGCTTTCCAATTCTACGATCGCTTGAACCAACGTATGCAACATATATCAAGTAGCCTAAATGAACTCTCTGAGTTAATTGAATCACCAGAGCGCATGCCCGAACCTTCCGAATGGTTAGGCTTAGAAAATAAAATCAGATCACATTACACCCTAGATAATGATCTAAATATGTTTGATGCTGTATTGGCCGGTGAAGATATCGAAGATATCCTAACGAAAGCAAACGGTGATATTGAAGAGAATGATAAAATAGAACTATTCTAACTACTGATCCAGTACTTCTCACCAGCTAGATTAGAAAACACTTATAAACATAAGATTTACATTAACAAATTGCAATCATCGCGGTATGCTTATGCTCAATTAGTTAACGTAATGTGTGGATTTTATGGATGCAACAAAAACTCCAAACGATGGCAGTGCCGAACGACGGAATCGTGCCAACAGTATTGAGGAACACCTTACCGATGAACGTGCCGATATGCTGGTGCAGTTCTGCCGTCTTGCTGGTGTTGAACCCTGGGAAGACACTCACAGCAATGATGAACTTCAAACCATGCTGCAACACTTTTGTGAAATTTTAGTCGATTATCTCGCCGCAGGTCATTTTGGCCTCTATCAACGCTTCATCGATGGCGAAGAAAGAAGAGATGACATTCGAAAATTAGCAGAGAAACTTTATCCACAGATCTCCGAAACGACACAAATGGCGCTAGATTTTAATGATAAATACGAAATCAAAACCAGTGACGATTTAGACCAATCGTTTTCTGATGACCTTTCAAAGTTAGGTCAAGCCCTTGCTGTACGCATTGAATTAGAGGACAAACTACTTAATGTTAGCCACTGATTCATGGCTGTGTGTTCATAATAACCATAAAAAAATTACTACAATTAAGTTTTTTTTCACATTTTTACTTCAATAATCCTCAATATTTCTGCTGACGTGTCGATGACTAAATGTAGTCACTAATTAAATTCGTTTTAGTAGAGGTAATCATGGATACATTGATGCAATCCGTCGACGAGCGTACCCGCCTGGCCGGTGCCAATCGTCTCGAAGTACTATTGTTCAGTCTTGGCAAAGATAACGAAACCAACCGAGAAGAAGTGTTCGGCATCAATGTGTTCAAAATTCGTGAGGTTATGCATGTACCAGAAGTCACGCAGGCTCCCGACATGCCTACAGGCGTTAAAGGGATGGTTTGCCTACGTGGCGACATGATTCCTGTCATTGACCTCGTGCATTTCTGCAATTTAAATATGACCGAAGAACCCAAAGTATTAATTGTTACAGAGTTTAATCGCAAGACTCAGGGCTTTCTTGTTAATAGTGTTGAACAAATCTTACGTATGGAATGGAATGAAATCAAAGTTCCTCCTGCTATGTTGGCCAATCGTATGGGCGGACTTGTGACAGCCGTAACCGAACTTAAAGATGGCCGCATCGTTATGGTTCTTGATGTTGAAAAAGTCCTTGCTGAAACGGCAGAAGACATTGATGACCCAACCCAATTTGAAGGCGTTGAACATCTTGATACTAAAGCAACCATTCTATTTGCTGATGACTCATCTGTTGCTCGCAAACAAATATCTAAAACCCTTGATACCCTAGGTATTGATTATATGAGCGCAAAGAATGGCGAAGAAGCCTGGGAACGGATGCAAGAACAAGCAGCTCATGCCAAATCCCTCGGCGTACCGACCAAAGATATTATCAATCTTATCCTCACCGACATTGAAATGCCGGGCATGGATGGTTACGTGTTAACACGTAAGATCAAAGATGACCCACGCATGAAAGACATCCCCGTCATCATGCATTCATCTCTTTCTGCCGATGCAAATATCTCAATTGGTAAGTCTGTAGGCGTTGATGCCTATGTTCCTAAATTTGATCCGCGTGAACTTGCCAAAACAATCGAGCCTTTTCTTAAAAAATAGGGCTCCGTAGAGCTCACCGGTCACTTTTTAAATCGTATGATCTCAGTAGTGAGGCGGTGGTGGTTCATCAACTGGACTGCCAGCCGGTGCAGCTGATGCCGCTTGTAAGGCCTTGTGAAGCCGATCAACTTCGCTTGCTAATGTTTCAATTCTAAGCTGTTGCTTCGCCATTTCATCACTCATGGTTTGCAAGGCATTTTCTTGAAAAGATAATTTCATTTCCAGTTCTTCTATTCTTGCCTCACTCATAACCACCCCTTTCAAATACTTTTATATTCGTAGCATATGGACTATACATTAAGAGACCACTCTCTTCAGTAAAGGCAACGCTATGCCCACATCAACTATTCAAATTAACGAAAAACCAGTTGAGGTTAGAATTAGCGACAACGCCAATGCTGAACTCAATACGCGAAAAAAACCAATCACAGCAGAAATGGAATTATTCTTCAGCTGCCTAATTCGTAAACGTGTTTGCTTTTATGAAAACGATAAAGGCATTGCCGTGACCAAAGGGCTCAATATCGATTTTCACCCGGTGATGACTCGCCACTGCGCAGACACCGAATTACAAGAGGATGGTCCACCGATGACTGATTTCCCGCTTGCTAAACCTCAATCATTTACTCCACGATGGGTATCAATAGATTTCAATAAAGGTAAATGGCTAGGCGAATTTGGTTACTAAAACCGACTAACCTTCTAGCTCTTCCCAACGCGCATAGCCCTTAGCAAGCTCTGCTTCTAATTCAGCAAGTCGTTGCTGAGCCTGACTTACAACATCATTATCTTGTTGGTAGAAATCATTGCTTGCCATTTTGGTATGTAGTGCGTCTTGCTCAGATTCCCATTGTTCAATTTTAGCGGGCAATTTTTCAAGTTCGCTCTGTTCTTTGTAACTTAATTTTTTAGTTTTTCTCTCTTCGCTAGTAACCGCAACGCTTTCTTCTACCTTAGGCTTTGTTTTTTGCTTAGCCGATTTAGTGCTGCTTGATACGCGCCGCTGACGTAACCAGTCATCATAGCCACCAACATATTCATTAACTTGACTCTCACCTTCAAAAACAAGCGTGCTAGTCACTACCTCATTAATAAAAGAACGATCGTGGCTCACCAAAATTACCGTGCCGTCATATTCCACAAGAATTGATTCGAGCAACTCCAATGTATCCACGTCCAGATCATTGGTCGGCTCATCCATTACGAGCATGTTTGCAGGCTTGGTAAATAATTTGGCGAGTAATAACCTATTACGTTCACCACCCGACAACGCCTTTACCGGTGTGCGTGCACGCTGTGGACTAAACAAAAAATCACCGAGGTAACTAATGACATGACGCGGCTCACCATTAATCGTCACAAAATTATTACCATCGGCAATATTGTCTTGTACATTCTTCTCTGGATCGAGTTGGCCACGCAATTGATCAAAATAGGCAATATCTAATTTTGTGCCCTGGGTTATGTCACCTTGCTCGGGTTTTAGGTCACCAAGCAATAAGCGAATCAGGGTGGTTTTTCCACAGCCATTCGGACCGATAATCCCAATTTTATCGCCACGAAGAATTGTCGTCGAAAAATTCTTCAACAAGGTATTCTTCTCACCCTGCGCATTTTGCCATGACCAGCTCACGTTATCGGCTTCTACAACGATCTTGCCGGACGCAGATGAATCCTGCATTTTTAGCCTTGCCTGACCCGTTACATCACGTCGCTGTGCACGTTCGCGGCGCATTTTTTCCAATGCTCGAACACGGCCTTCATTACGGGTACGGCGTGCCTTGATCCCTTGGCGAATCCACTTTTCTTCTTCGGCTAATTTTTTATCAAAATGTGCCGCTTCTGTCGCCTCGGCATCCAACGCTGCCTGTTTTTGCTCGAGGTATTTTTCGTAGTTACCAGACCAACTGGTTAATTGGCCACGATCCAATTCAATAATGCGTGTCGCTAGTCGACGCAGAAACATGCGATCATGGGTAATAAATAATAAAGTGCCTTTGTAGTTTAGTAAGAAATCTTCAAGCCAGGCAATCATCTCAATATCAAGATGGTTGGTCGGTTCATCCAATAACAATACATCAGGCTCGGCAACCAAGGTCTGTGCTAATAACACGCGACGTTTCCAACCACCGGAGAGCGAGGAAAATTCAGTGTCGGCATTCAGTTCAAGTTGCGACAAAATGGTATCTATACGCTGTCCCATCTGCCAGCCATTCACAGCTTCAAGCTCATGCTGCACTTTTTCAAATTCAGGCATCAGATCCATATTATCAGCCAACTGATGACTCAGTTCATTGAATCGGATCAATAATTGACCGGCCTTATCCAAACCCTCTGCGACAACACTATAAACCGTACCCTGCGTATTTTCCGGCACCTCCTGTGCAAGCTTGCTAACACGAATACCTTGGCCAATTTGGATATTTCCCTCATCCGCCTGCAGCTCCCCCGTCAGTACCTTGAACAAAGTTGATTTACCCGTGCCATTTCTCCCAACCAGACAAATTCGTTCGGACTTTTCTATCTCAAGGTTGGCACCATCAAGCAGCGCCGGGCCACCAAAACCTAAACCAATATTACGTAGCGAAACTAAACTCATCGTGGCTCGTCCTTCAACGCCGCTTCCAGCGCGGCTTCCTCTATTGGAAATTGCATCGCAACGATATCAGGGTAAGTCTCATACAAACGTTGAAATTGTGCGTTGTATTCTTTTTCATAAAACACCACGACTCGGCTGTCGAGCTTAGAAAACTGCAACGTTGCTAACAGGGATTCGAGACTACTGGTGCGATCACGAAAATCTGACTGGAAATTAAACTCAGCCACAATCACCTCAGGACGTGTTTTTTTTAATACCGACATTGCCTTACGCATTTGGTGCACCTTCTCAACACGGTAGCCCAAACGCTGATAGACCGCCGAAAAATCAGGGTATCCACCCAACTCAACAATCGACAATAAGTTTTTCTGTGTATCGGCCACTAAAGCCCCTTTAAAATTGTGTCTTATTAATCCAGTTAACCACGGCGCGCATCATACCCTATCCTGATACTGCCCACTGCATTTGCTCGCATCACAGTGATATGAGATGGTTAATCCCAACCTATTCGGTCTACATCAGGGTGTCAGATACATCTGTCGTGGGGCGACAGCTGGCACAGCAATCCTGTTAACGACCTGAACAATAAGATTAATAAATTCAAGGAGTAGTAGGTAAATGAAAGCATCCGATCTGTTTGTAAAGTGCCTCGAAACAGAAGGCATTGAATATATCTTTGGCGTCCCCGGTGAAGAAAATGCCGATTTCATGATGTCACTAGAGCAATCCAAGAAAATTCAGTTCATTCTGACACGTCACGAACAAGGCGCGGCTTTCATGGCTGAGATATATGGGCGTCTCACCGGCAACCCGGCAGGTTGTCTCGGCACGCTTGGCCCTGGCGCGACCAACCTGATAACCGGTGTTGCCGATTCTAATATGGATCGCGCTCCCATGCTTGTGCTCACAGGGCAAGGTGCATCCACCCGGCTCCATAAAGAATCACACCAAGTCATGGATGTGGTAGCGATGTTTAGACCTGTCACGAAATGGGCACAAACCATTTTCCATGCCGATAATATTCCTGAGATTGTCCGCAAGGCAGTGCGTTTGGCCCGCACAGAAAAACCCGGTGCCTGTCATATTGAATTACCTGAAGATATTGCCGAGCACGATACCAGTGCCGTGCCTATGTCCGTGAAACGTTTTCGTCGTCCTGTAGCAGATGACAAGATCGTTGATGAGGCCTTCAACAAAATCATGGCCGCCAAGAATCCGATCATTGTTGCCGGTAATGGCTGTATTCGTAAGCGTGCTAGCACGCAATTACGCGCGCTATGTGATCAGACAGGTATTGGTGTTATCAGTACCTTTATGGCCAAGGGCTGCGTTGATATGGATGCCGACTACTGCCTCTACACCGTCGGTTTACAAGCTAAAGATGTTGTCGCCTGCGCCATTGATGCGGCTGACTTAGTCATCACCATTGGTTACGACATGGTCGAATACCACCCACATTTATGGAACAAGAATTCAGATAAAGAAATTATCCACATTGATTTTCTACCGACCGAAATCGATTCGCATTACCACCCACAAACTGAAGTAGTGGGGGATCTTGCACATACCTTATGGATGTTGAATCAACGTTTTGATGCCGATGGCAGTTTCTCTTTTGATAAGACTCAGCAAGCCGCTACCCGCCGCGAAATGAGTGCTGATCTGGCTATGGAGAAAGACGATGACTCGACTGATAAACTAAAACCACAAAAAGTATTGTGGGATGTGCGTCAGGTCATGGGGCCTCACGATGTACTGCTTTCGGATGTAGGTGCACATAAAATGTGGATTGCCCGTCATTACCAATGCCATGAACCTAATACCTGTTTAATACCAAATGGTTTCTGTTCTATGGGCTTTGCACTACCCGGAGCCATTGCCGCCAGTATTGTCCATCCTGATCGTCGCGTACTTGCCATCTGTGGTGATGCCGGTTTCATGATGAATGTACAGGAAATGGAAACGGCGAAACGTTACAACTGTAATATGGTCGTCATGGTGTGGGAAGACAAACAATATGGTTTGATTGCCTGGAAACAAGAGGCCCACTTTGGTAGTCATACCAAGCTCGACTTTGGTAACCCAGACTGGATGCAACTGGCAGAATCCTTTGGCTGGGGCGGTCATCATGTCGCAACAACCAAAGACCTTATCCCGTCGCTGGAAGCAGCCTTTAATGAGGAAGGTCCTAGTCTTGTTGTGCTACCCATCGACTATGCGGAGAACATGAAACTCACCGAGCGCCTTGGCAACATCAGCTGCCCAATATAAAGGAGAGATTCAATGACTGCACATTTTCCCCTCATGGTGCCGGGGGCATCAAGCACTGAGACTCATGATGTCCACGCACCTTTTGACGGAAGCCTCATAGCAACGGTTGATGTGGCTGGCGCTTCTGCGGTTGAAACCGCAATGTCCACTGCGCATGCCTTGTACCTCGATCGTGATAATTGGCTGACCGCACCACAGCGCATTGAGATCCTTGAACGCACTGCCGCAATTATGCAAGAGCGCGCTGATGAACTTGCCATTGAATCTGCGCGTGAAGGTGGTAAACCGCTGGTTGATTCACAAATAGAAGTGGCCCGCGCCATAGATGGTGTGCGTAATTGTGTTGATTGCATTAAAGAAAATCATGGCACTGAAATCCCGATGGGGATTAATCCAGCCTCCATGGGACGCATGGCGATGACGCATCGTGAACCGATCGGCGTCGTGGTGGCCGTAAGCGCTTTTAATCATCCTTTAAATTTAATTATTCACCAAGTTGGCCCTGCGATCGCCTCTGGTTGTCCCGTGGTTATTAAACCTGCAGGCGACACACCACTCTCCTGTATGCGGTTTGTCGGTATTCTTCGTGAAGCGGGCCTTCCTCCTGAATGGTGTATGCCCATGGTAGTGACCGATCGAGATGTTTCCACAAGCCTTGTTGCGGATAAACGAAATGCCTTCTTTAGCTTTATTGGTAGTGGCAAAGTAGGTTGGTCGCTACGTTCACAACTCGCGCCAGGCGCGCGATGTGCACTCGAACACGGTGGTGCTGCTCCTGTCATTGTTGAGCCAGATGCGGATCTCGATGATGCCATGCCATTGCTTGCCAAAGGTGGGTTCTACCATGCCGGCCAGGTATGCGTATCAGTACAGCGCGTCTATGCACATAGCTCAATTGCTAAAGCCATTGCCGAAAAGATTGCTAAACTTGGAGATAACATGGTCGTTGGTGATCCCACTCTAGCGGAAACAGAAATAGGCCCACTCATTCGTCCACGTGAAGTCGATCGTGTACATGAATGGGTTGAAGATGCGGTCTCCAAAGGTGCCGAAATGATCAGCGGCGGCAAGAAAATCAGTGGCGGTAAAAAAGCCGGTGATACCTGTTACGCACCCACCGTACTATTCAATGTGCCTGATGATGCCATCGTCTCTCAGAATGAAATATTTGGTCCTGTCATTCTAGTTTACAGTTACGATGACATGGATGAAGCTCTGGCAAAAGCCAACTCACTTCCCGTTGCATTTCAGGCTTCTATCTTTACTAAAAATTTAGACAAAGCAATGCGTGCGTATAAACGTTTTGATGCATCTGCAGTGATGGTCAATGACCATACAGCTTTCCGTGTCGACTGGATGCCGTTTGCAGGTTTACGTGAATCAGGTCATGGGGTTGGTGGTATTCCTCACACCTTCCACGACATGCAGATTGAAAAGATGTTGATGCTACGTAGTCCTGAATTGTAAATACACCGTCCAATATCAGGGAGAGATTTTGCCTCGATGCTGTCGAAGTAATTAGCTAGTGGTGCCTGGCAGGCATACCCAAGGAGGCCACATGGAAGAATCAGGCGTTATTCTAACCATCCTCGAATACATGGCAACACTGTTCATCTTTGTAGTTGGACTTGTTGTTCTCGCAATTATTGTTATCTATCTGGTGGATATCAGTCAAACCAAACAAGCTATACGCCGTAACTATCCTGTTATTGGTCACTTTCGTTATTTATTTGAAGATCTCGGAAAATTCTTTCGCCAATATTTCTTTGCCATGGATCGTGAAGAACTTCCTTTTAACCGCGCCGAGCGTTCCTGGGTTTACCAGGCCTCTAAAAATATCGACAACACGCGTGCCTTCGGCTCCACTCGAAGCCTCAAAGAAAACGGCAGCATCATTTTCGTAAATTGCCCATTCCCGGTACTGGGTGAGGATGCAACCCCCATTAACAAACTGAGTATTGGCCCCTATTGTCGAAAACCCTATACAACCGACTCTCTGTTCAATATCTCCGGCATGAGCTATGGCGCTATATCAAAACCGGCAGTGCTCGCTTTAGCCAATGGAGCACGCCGCGCTGGCTGCTGGATGAATACAGGTGAAGGTGGGTTAACACCCCACCACCTGGAAGGTGGCTGTGATCTGGTGTTTCAAATTGGTACTGCCAAATACGGCGTTCGCACTGCCGCTGGCACACTTGATGAAATTAAACTCAAACAACTCGCTAATCATGAACGTATTCGAATGTTCGAAATAAAACTTTCGCAAGGTGCTAAACCCGGTAAAGGCGGGATCTTACCTGGCGCCAAAGTGACACCAGAAATTGCCGAGATTCGTGGTATCTCTGTTGGTGAAGATTCTATCAGCCCCAACCGACATCCTGAGATCGACAATGTTGATGAGCTTCTCGATACCATTCAGAAAATTCGTGCTGTCACCGACAAACCCGTGGGTATCAAATTTGTGCTCGGTGCCTATGGCTGGCTAGAAAATTTTTGTGAAACGATCCAGCAACGGGGTATTGAATCAGCGCCTGATTTCATCACCTTGGATTCAGCTGATGGTGGCAGTGGTGCTGCACCGATGAGCCTGATGGATTACATGGGGCTGCCGTTGACAGAGAGCCTACCGATGCTGGTAACAATATTAAAACAGTATAATTTGAAAGATCGTATACGGGTCATTGCTTCTGGAAAATTGATCACGCCCGCCGATGCAGCTTGGGCACTGTGCGAAGGCGCTGATTTCATCGTCTCGGCACGTGGATTCATGTTCTCACTGGGTTGTATACAGGCGCTGCAGTGTAATCAGAATACCTGCCCGACGGGTATCACTACGCATAACCCTCGACTACAGAAAGGTCTCGACCCAAACGTTAAATCAATTCGTGTCGAAAATTATGCAAGAAATATGATGCATGAAATCGGTGTCATCGCACATGCCTGTGGTGTCAAGGAACCCAGGCAACTGCGACCATTTCACGCCAGAATCATTACTGATGGAAAATCTGTATCGCTTGAGGAATTACACAACATTTCTTGATTCGAGACAGCGTAAAAAGATCTATTTTTTAGACAGTATGTTTATAAAAGATAACTAATGACCCGAACCGATATCACTTGTTTATTGTTCATTAGTTTTTTTGTAACTCAATAATATAACGCTAAAAAGGCCAGCGTAATTTAAATCCAATCACTCCGTTATCTTTTAGATAAATTCAAAACTACGAATACATCACTTAAAAAATCAACGATCTGCACATGCCTGTATACGTTCCCATATGTGAACAGGGATAGTATCTTTCAATCTAAATTTACAAAGTAAGCTTTTGAATTTTGGGTCATGTGCGGCATGCTCTTCAACTAATTCAATAAAGCTCTCACCTCTTTCTGCAAGAAAGATCCGCAAAGGACCTACAACAACAAAACCTAAAACCTTCTCAGGTGGATCTCGATGTATAATTTCTAAAATGAGATCCAATAACATTTCAGGGTTGTCATCTGAAAGTTTAAATAATTCATCAATTTTTAACTCAGTCTTTGAGCTACATGGTTCTTTAGGTGGGCTTCCCTCACCTGATTCATGACAATTCAAAAAATAATCAATGAATGCATCAGCGAATATGCAACGGTCTTCCTCGTCCATTGCAATCTCAAAACAATTATTTTCTTTAGATTCAGTCATATTTGAAGGAATAAAGTAAATATAACTGTACAAAAAATTGAACGCATAAGTATCTTAATCACATGATGACTAAAAGAATGAGTATATAACTTTAAGGAGCTAGTGAAGTATTAACTTACTAAAAATAATGTTATTCATTTCGACACGCTCTGTGCAGAATCAGTATAATGAACGACGCTATCTGCTCTAATCATGGAAATACATGCAATGCCCAGCGCCAACGATGAAGACCTTGAAAAACTCCACCAATTACGTCTAGAACACAGCGATCTCGATCACATCATTGATCTTCTACAGGAACAAACCGTTATTGATCAATTGCAGTTACGTCGCCTTAAGAAACGCAAATTACTTCTCAAAGACATCATCACCCGACTTGAGAGCAGGTTAATACCTGACCTGGACGCCTGAATATTAAACCTCGGTTAAATCCTTCA
>Ga0316207_10001024_pt1 | contig 37672 bp, 33 predicted proteins | sample 6weekpyrite_MG_FD_204943 | JGI IMG/M metagenome (GOLD analysis project Ga0316207, IMG submission 204943) | Microbial mat bacterial communities from mineral coupon in-situ incubated in ocean water Damariscotta River, Maine, United States -... | ecosystem: Environmental > Aquatic > Marine >... | reverse complement strand
AGGAAGATTACATAATATTAATAAACAAGATGATTTGATTGATGGGGAATATCAAACACAGAATGATGACCAGGTGCTTGCTGAAATTCTTGTGACCAGTAATTCCCTGTTGCATAACCGGTCTTTAAAAAAAGCAAGATTGGCTGAAAAGTATAATGTTGTGGTTTTAGCTATACATCGCTTAAATAAACCTACACAGCAGATCAGTGAAGAGTTAAGCAACATTACATTACGCCAGGGAGATCTCTTATTAGTGCAAGGGAGCAGAGAAAATATTAACCTCATTAAAGAGGATACTAGATTATTAGTATTGGATAAAAAGATAGATTATGTACCATCAAGTAAAGGCCCAATTGCCATACTAACAATGGCTGCAGTCGTCATATTGGCATCCTTTAATATATTGCCTATTTCAGTTAGTGCACTGAGTGGCGCAGGCATTGTGTTACTAACACGGTGTTTGACATGGCGTGATATTAGTAAAGCTTTGAATGTTCAGGTAATCATGATAATTGTTGTAAGCCTGGCTCTGGGTAAAGCATTGACAGATACAGGGGGCACTGATTATATGGCATATCACTTTGTAGATATAACGGGTGATTTATCCATAGTAGAAATTTTGTGTGCTTTGTTATTTTTGATGTCAATAATGACCAATATCGTTTCAAATACTGCTGCTGCCGTTGTAGGTACCCCCGTTGCTGTGAATATCGCATTGCAACTAGGTGCGCCGATTGAACCATTTATTCTGGCGGTGTTATTCGGTGCAAACATGAGTTACGCCACCCCCATTGGCTATCAGACTAATCTACTAATTTATAGTGCAGGTGGTTATAAGTTTTCAGATTTTATGCGAGCAGGTATTCCACTAACAATAATTCTAGGGCTGAGCTTTACATTTGTGCTGGCTTATATTTATGATTTGTTTTCTTAAGCCTGTATGCATTGACGAGTATCTACGGGACAGGTCTTGCATTTCGGGATACAGAGTCAGATTAAAGGGGTCGGTGACAAACAATAACGCTAATGACTCTCAATTGTCACTGATAATCATAAGCCTACTCCCTGGTTCCTTCGGAGAATTATCCACCGAAGGAACCTAAACTGTATGTTGCCACCAATCCGGACACCCACTGTAACAAAAAACCTGGATTCAATCTAAGTCTTTGTTTTTACGGGCTACCTAACATGGGTGTCTCAAGTACCTAACATGGGTGTCTCAAGAAGCTTGTATCAGGTTCAGCGCAGGTGTAAACGACTTTGTTCATTGTATTACAAACTTTGTGTATTGTTAATTCTGCTGCTTTTATCTTTTGTAAAATAAATCTCAATTTTTCGGAATATAACATAAAATACTGGCGTGAAAATCAAGCCAAAAAATGTCACGCCCAACATTCCTGAAAATACGGCTATACCAATGGCCTGGCGCATTTCTGAACCAGCACCATAACTAATGACCAAAGGTAACACGCCCATGATAAATGAAAAAGACGTCATCAGAATGGGGCGTAAGCGCAGGCGTGAAGCCTCGACAGCGGCTTCAATTGTCGTGCGTCCTTCACGCTCTAAAACGTGAGCAAATTCAACGATGAGAATAGCATTTTTAGACGCTAAACCTGCAAGCAAAAATAAACTGATCTGAGTGAAAATATTATTATCACCACCCGAAATATAAACACCCACCATGGCTGATAAAATGCTCATCGGTACAATAAGAATAATGGCAATGGGTAAGGCGAGGCTTTCATATTGGGCGGCAAGCACGAGGAAAACCAGAAACAGGCAGAGTGGGAAAATATAGATTGCAGTATTACCCGCCAGAATTTGCTGGTAGGTTAATTCTGTCCACTCAAAATCCATTCCAGCAGGTAAGGTTTCTTTGAGTATTTTGGTAATGGCTTCCTGAGCCTGTCCTGAAGAATAGCCTGGTGCAGCGCTGCCGTTTAAATCGGCTGAGCGATAGGCGTTGTAATGCATGGCTATTTCCGGTCCGAAGGCTTCTTCTACTTTTAGAACGGCACCCAGTGGTACCATTTTTCCTTCAATATTTCGTGTTTGCAGGCGCAGGATATCCTGAGGTGTTGAACGAAACTCTTTATCGGCTTGCGCAATAACTTGATAGGTTCGGCCAAACTGATTGAAGTCATTAACATATTGTGATGCCAGGTAAATCTGCATCGTTCGAAATACTTCTTCAACGGGTATACCTAGCTGAACGGCTTTGGTTCGATCAAGGTTGGCTAATAATTGAGGTACATTGACATTGTAATTAGAGTAAACCTGTGTCAATGCAGGGTCCTGGTAGGCCTTTTGTTTGACCTGCTTAACTACATCATCAAGCACCTTGTAACCCTGGTCGGCACGGTCCTGTATTTGTAGCTTAAAGCCACCCGTTGTGCCCAGGCCGCGCACGGGTGGTGGCGGAAAGATGGCAATAAATGCTTCCTGAATAGCGTTATATTTTTGCTGCAGTCGTCCTGCTAAAGCATTGGCACTTAGTTCAGGGCTTTGGCGTTTTTCGAAATCCTCTAAAGTAACAAAGACAATACCCGCGCTGGCTGAATTAACAAATCCGTTGACGGATAATCCTGGAAATTGAACGGCGCTGACAACACCTTCTTCTGCTAGTGCGGCGTCGGCCATTTTACGCATAACCTCTTCGGTACGCTCTAATGTTGCGCCGGTTGGTAATTGTGCAAAACTGATCAGGTATTGTTTATCCTGTGCTGGGATATATCCCGGTGGCACTAATTTAAAACTGTATACAGTACAGCCAACTAGAATAGAGAAAAGGGTCATCATCAGCAGTTTTCGTGAAGCAAAGACACGCACCCCTTTGGTATAGTTGCGTTGACTCTTATCAAACGTTTTATTAAAGAGGCTGAAGAACCAGCCAAATAAAAATTGCATGATTTTTGACAGCTTGTCTTTTGGCGCATCGGGTGAGCGTAGTAATAATGCACATAACGCAGGGCTCAGGGTTAGTGAGTTTAAGGTTGAAATAAAGGTTGCGATTACAATTGTCAGTGCAAATTGCTTGTAAAATAATCCGGAAAGACCACTGATAAAGGCAATAGGAATAAATACGCCAGCAACCACTAACGAGGTTGCAATAATGGGATTGGTTACTTCCTTCATCGCCTGTATGGTTGCATCGCGCGGTGTTTTGCCATGGCGAATATTTCGTTCTACATTTTCGACGACGACAATGGCATCATCCACCACAATACCTACAGCCAGAATCAGGCCAAACAATGACAGTACATTGATCGAGAACCCGAGAAAATACATAAAAGCGAAGGTACCAATAATGGAGACAGGTACAGCAAGTAATGGAATAACGGATGCTCGCCAGGTCTGTAGAAAGACGATAACCACAAACACCACTAACGCAACGGCTTCCAGTAGGGTAATGATGACGGAATTAATTGAGCTACGAACAAAAATGGTCGGGTCATAAACGATACTGTAATCAACATCTTCAGGAAAACTTTGTTTTAACTCTACCATTGCTGCACGCACATTTTCTGAGATGTCCAGTGCATTGGCACCCGGTGCGGCAAAGACGGGGATGGCTACGGCGGGTTGATTATTCAACAAAGAACGCAGACCATAGCTCTGTGCATCGAGCTCAACACGTGCAATATCGCTTAGCCGTGTTACGGTGCCATTTTTATCGCGTTTGACAAGAACCTGTTCAAACTCTTCGACACTTTGTAAGCGTCCCTGTACGTTGATAGAGAGTTGTAGTTCGACATTGTCATTGTAGGGTGGTCCGCCAATTACACCTGCAGCAACCTGAATATTCTGTCCACGTATAGCATCGATGACTTCACTCGGTGTCATGTTACGTTCGGCGATTTTTTCTGGATTAAGCCATATACGCATGGCGTAATCACCTGAGCCAAACAATCGAACCTGACCAATGCCTTCAATTTTTGCTAGCTGATCGCGAACATGTAAGGTGGCATAGTTACGCAGGTAAAGCATGTCATAACGTTCATTGGGCGAGCGTAAATGCACGACCATGGTCAAATCAGGCGAGCTTTTTGTAACGGTAACGCCGAGTTGACGTGTTACCTCAGGTAGTCTGGGCAATGCCTGAGACACGCGGTTTTGTACGAGCTGCTGCGATAAGTCAGGATCAGAGCCAATAGCAAATGTGACCGTCATTGTCAGTCTGCCATCGGTTGATGCTAGCGAGTTCATATACAGCATATTTTCGACGCCGTTAATTTGTTCTTCTAGCGGTGTTGCAATGGTTTCTGAAATAACAGAAGGGTTGGCACCTGGAAAGGAGGCGTTAATAATGACGGAAGGCGGCGCAACTTCTGGATATTCGGCAATCGGTAATTGAAACATGGCGACCAGGCCGAATACAAACAACAATAATGAAATCACGCTTGCCAGTATCGGCCGGTCAACAAAATGACTTGAAAAACTCATAACATTCTTCCCTGGGGGATAAAATCACCTGTGCGCTTAACTCGTAAAGCGTACAGATAAGGTGAGGTTTTACCTCAAATTTGAATTCGTTTAATCGTAGATCAGGATTTTGCTGCTTTTATTTCTGCTGCAGCGGTTACTTTTGGAGCAACCAGCATATTCGGCTGAATTCGCATCAAGCCGCGGACAATGACTTTATCTCCCGCGATAAGTCCCGAATGAATAACCCTGTCTCCGCCTATACTATTGCCAAGTTGAACTTCGCGATAAGTCGCTTTGTTTTCATCGTTTACCACGTAAACAAATTTCCGATTTTGATCCGTACCAATTGCACGCTCACTAATAAGAATTGTTTCTTCTTCAACAACGCTCCCAAGTTTCAAGTGTGCGTACATGCCGGGTAGTAATTTACCTTGCGGGTTTTTAAAAATAGCACGGGCACGAATGGTGCCTGATGTGGAATCTATTTTATTATCAAATGCGTGAATTTCTCCCAGGTATACCGTATCGCCACTTTGTAAACGAAGTTCAACGGGGCTTTTATTTTTTATTTTGTTATCAGAAGAAATACCATTTATATAATGCGTGTAAGTCTGTTCATCCACTTCAAAATCGGCATAGATACTTTCACTTGATACGACCGTGGTAAGTAAAGGTGCATTTGGGCCAGTCGATACCAGATTACCTTCCGTCAACTCAGCACGGCTGACGCGCCCGGAAAAAGGAGACTTAATGTAAGCGTAACTTAAATTTATTTTGGCTTCGGACAACTTTGCCTTAGCACGTTTTACATTTGAGTCAGCAACGAGTTTTGTGTTTTTTCGTTCGTCGTAGAGTTGTTTTGAAATCAAGTTTTTTTTGATTAAATCTTTTGCTCTTTGGTATTCTTTATCCGCCAAAGCATAATCATTTTCGGCAACAATGAGATTGGCGCTTTCTTGCGCGGCGATTGCTTTTAGTGGGCGAGGATCGATGACATATAAAATGTCGTCTTTATTGACGAATTGTCCATCTTTAAATTTCACCTCAGTGATAATGCCTGATGCCTGAGGTCGTATTTCGGCATAATCTACAGCCGTTAGGCGCCCTGAAAACTCTGTCCAACGCCTTATAGCCTGCTCTTCAATAATGGCGACTTCGACAGACATTGCCGCTGGCTTAATATCACTGGACGTTGACGCTTCGGTCGCGGTCGCGTACTGAATAACGATTGCGAATGAAGTGACTATGATGACTGCACTCAAGAGAGCAATCTTGTTGAATCTATTTTCCATTTTATAGCTCCGCGTACTTGCTTGTTTATGTCCTGTTATGGGACTGATCTTCTATATTAAGAGTTCGGAATAAACCGGTTTTCACATCATTCTTCAATTTTGTTAAATTATTTTGTATGCGAGCCATCATGACCTGCCCCATAATAAAGGTTAGAAGCTGGGATGCCATAGCAGTAACATCCGTTTTCGGTGATAACTGACCCGTATCAACCATCTCCTGTAAAGTCGCTATCAAGATGTCTCCCTGGCGACAGAAAATTTCATCGGCTTTTTTTTGTATAACTTCCTCATTTCCTGCCATTTCGGACCCCAGCGAAGCAAAGGGGCAACCACAAACACGTCCATATTTTTTGTATGCCTGTTTTTGTTTTTCGTAGACAAAGGTCACTAAATTATTAAAACGCTCAACAGGAGAAACGTTTGTTGAAAACACAGCCACCATTTCAGATTCAAAGCCCTGATACGATTCCTCCATTACTTCAACTGCCAGCTCTGCTTTTGAAGGAAAGTAATAGTAAAAACTGCCTTTGTTTACACCGGACACGGTACAAATATCATCCACACTCACAGAACCGTAGCTACTTTTCCAAATTAGCTCATTTGCTGTCTGTAAAATTTTTGCCTTTGTATTGGTCGGTGAGCGACCCATAGGTTCCCCAGAGCATTAAGTTAGCGTGTTGATAATAATATATTTGACTGACTAGTCAACTAGTTTGTTAAACCAGGCTTTTTTCGTATACTATTTTTCATGGTATTTGGGACTATTAATTGGGAGAGAAGGTCATCAACCAGGGTGGTGGCTGCGTATAGGGCGATACCAGGCTCTATGTGAGAAAAATGATCGATATGATTTCAGCACAGTAGAAGGTTAGTTTCGCTAATCCGCGCTAATCCGGACACCCACTGTAACAACGCTAATCCGGACACCCACTGTAACAAAGAGCCTGGATTCAATCTAAGTCTTTGTTTTTACTGACGACTTAACATGGGTGTCTCAAGAAGATGGCATTGAGATCCTGAGAGTCTTCCATGCATCACGTAAGCCACCTGAGCACTGGTAACAAGCGCACTAACCCAGACACCCGCACTAACCCAGACACCCACTGTAACAAAAAACCTGGTCACAATTTAAGTCTTTGTTTTTACTAGCCACTTAGCATGGGTGTCTCACTTAGCGCCGCTGGTTAACAGAAGATAAGGCCTAACCACCTACTCTTTATAAAACAATTAACCACACCATCCCAACCGAGTACCCCCCTCATAAGGCCGTGCAACTTCTGCTTTAATCAACGCATCAGCCAGGTTTTTACCATCCACATACACCTCGGCCAGAAGCCGAAAGTATTTACCCCGTTTAATCTTTCTAAGCTCTACAACCTGGCCTGCACGTAAAAATTGCACGGTAAATTGTTTAGCCTTACGGGCAGCTGCTTTCTCTGATGCACACTTGCCCCGTATTTCCGGTGCATCTACACCCAGCACCCTGATAGAAACATGCTTGCCAATCACATCAGGCCAGTGTTTTATATTCACTCTAAAAGTATCCGCATCGTAGATGCTGGTAACCTCTGAAACAACCACATCACCATAAAACTTATCAGCCGCAGAAACAGGCAAAGACACAATGGATGAAACCAGAAACAATAAAAACACAGCAGATGGGGTGTCGATATTATAAACGGGTTATCTAGTAGGTACTCAATAAGAATAATGACACAAAACCAAACTCATCAAACCCCATAATAAACCCCAGGCTCCTTAACCCCATCCCCACCTTCATCATCACTCAACAACTGCTGCTCAATATATTGATCAATCGCATCAGGATGCACAAGATAAACCCCGCTACCTATACGATACAAAAAACGGGTATTTGTCATCTCAACCCGACCGGGCTCAATAGTTGCCCCCGGCAAAAACAAATTTATATAATCGGTTTTAACATCTGAAAAATATTCCCTAAACTCCTTCAACGTCACCACCACACCCCTGTCTTCAATGCTACCCAACTCACCCTTCACCACCGCTTCTAAAAACCGCTGTTTTAAAGTCATCATCAAGTCCTTATCAAAATTATTTACCCAAATCGATACCACGTTTAGTAGAAAAACTAACCATACAAAATAGTTAAAAAATATTAATCACCCACAACAAACATCATTCAGAATCCGGTTTACTGCCCCGATTCATTTCATAAATACCACTAATCATTTCCCCCACCACCCATAAATAGTTATCCAGCTTTTCATGGTGAAGCTCATCACAACCATCCGGATTAAAAACCGGCGGATTATCAAGCAGGTGTTTAAGGTGTTCCGTATAACGCATTAACCGCAGTTGATACTGGTTATTATTAAAAGCCGATGGAAATTCCGACTCGTCACCCACAGGAAAAGATTTAAAATGCAACGGCGTTTTAACCACCTCGCAAAGACTTCTTAATAATTTTTTAGAACGTTTTTCAGGTTGATCATTACTCATTTAATAAATTCCTTATAAAAAAGTTAAACAAAAAAAAATAAACATCAAACAAACTCGATTAACAAATTACGCCATAATCAACAAATAACATCGTCATCCCCGACTAAATCTTCTGGAAAGATTTGAACATGCTTGCATGGCCTGAAAGGGATTCTAAAGTAGCAATTAACTATCCAATTCATAGGACTAGATGAGAATGCTTAGGGCAGGAGCCCGAAGTAATGCTTCTATCGGGGATCCAGCGACTTTTCTTTCAATCCCGTCATCTCCTATTACTTGTATCGAAACCCCAGCGGCTTCCTTTTCAATCCCGTCATACCAGCACGCCTCTAGCTGGTATCCAGTGACTTTTCTTTCAATCCCGTCATCCCCGAACGCTTCTATCGGGGATCCAGCGACCTTTCTTTTAAATCCCGTCACACCAGACCGCCTCTAGCTAGTGGAAACCAGAGCCCCAAAAAAGAGACCCTGATAAATTCACCACCAGACAAAAGCACACGCCCCCAGATATATATCCAGATAAACCCCCACCCACAGCAAAACCTCAATAAGCACAATCTCTCGCGGTTAAAGTAAAAAGGCCTGATCAAAAAACACACAAAAACGCCCATGGTTTCCAGAAAACCGAACAGATAAAGTGAAATTAAAGAAATAAAACGCCAGATAACGCCATAAAAAACAGACGGTAACGCGGGTTTAGAGGGTAAATAACAGAATGCCGAAAAAAAACTATCGACAATAGGGGATCCTAGCTTAAAATGCGCTTTAGCCATAATCAACTCTTGGTTAGTTGGTGGTGGTTAGCAGGCTTGAGGTGTGTCACCACCTTGGGTCTGCGTTTTTTTAATTGTTCATGTTAGTTTTAGCCGATAGTTTTCTCCTGTTTTTTTGTGGTCGCTCAAACCACCTGTGTTAAAAATAAATTATTCTGCACGCGTTGTTTTCGCTTGCCTGTAAAGTGTAAGCAAGTTGAAAGATAGTTGTCAAATTTATATTTAAAGAAAATAGTTGGGGCTATTGTTGACGATTAAATTATTATCCATACTTAAGGCGGGGGTCCGTTTTATCTTTTATTTGTGCTTAATCTGTTCTCAATAAACGACCTGACGGGAAATTGCTGTCGTGCGAAAATGCGGGTCTGAGATTGACTAACAGATGACTCGTTTATCCTTATTGAGAGATCTCTGGTGCTTTGTTGTCGTAATATTTGTGCTACATTATCACTCTGAGTAGCAAGGAAGACTTTCCTAGGACTAATAGGTAAAGCAAAAATGCAATTTGGATCGTCAATTCCAGATGTGAAAATGCAGGGATTATCAGAGAGCAAAAGTTCGTATGGAGAATCACTAAAATCCCAAATCCACCATCTCATATTAAGAATCTTGTTACCAATGTCGGGATTGTCTACTAACTCATGAAAAAATGATAAGCCTATATTTTCAATAAGACCTGGAAATTGTTGCTTAGTCCACTCCTCAAGTGTCTTGGGTGCATCATCAGATATAAGTTCTTCATATTCCTCTGGCTGCTCATTTAACATTTCTTTTAAATGTTCAGTTGCATCCGCTTGCAATGAAGTAATTATATTTGGTTGCCGGATACGTAATGACATTACAAATCTCGCCCAATCAGCCATATCCTTAGGAGTAAGTGATTTTAAACCATCATTTTCGAGTTTATTTCTTATTCGAGCACCATTATTATCAATTCGCATGAGAAATTGCTTTTCGATCGTTTGCTTTTCCATTCCTGCAACCTTATCTACAGTAAGAGCATATAAGTCTTCCTCAAAACCTGTATGTTTTGGAGTGCGCCGACTTGAAGGCAAACCAGCTATATCAAGTCGAAACACTTCGATTTTTTTATCCGCATTGTCTCTTGCCCAGGGAGCGAGAAGAAATTGAGGAACGTAATGATGACGCATCTATAATAACTTTTTTATATTTACAGTGATCTACGCTAATATTTACTAATCTTTTTTAAACATCTTTTATCATTGACATTACTTTTTTACCAAACTCAGTAGATACCGCATTAATTATGATGTCAGGCGAAGTCTGAATTGGTGTTATTCGTCTAGCCTCTACTAAGTTCTTACTATCTAGTATATTAAAAACATATAACCAGTAATCCATATCTCCGTTGCCAAGTATTTCTGATAATTCCTGACCAATTCTATTTTGTGAAGGTTGATTTATTCTTAAATTAATAGAACGATTGAATTTTGATATCTGATCCATATACTCTTCTGGAAAACAATAAAAATGAAGTGCGCGTGCATGCGAGGGAGTAAAGTCACTTATTATCGATAATATAATATATAATTCATCTTCGCTATGATCATTAGGCAATGTAATATTGAGCACATAATTTCGCAAATTATCTAATTGTTCTTCTTGGCTAGTTATAGCAGCTGATTGAATTGTTCTTAACAATAAAGCAGAAAATTCCTGATTATCTTTTAATGATTCTAAATCCACTCTTTCTTCTTTTTCTAACTCCATCAATCTATTTTCTATTTTTTCTATCCACTCTTCCATTCTCTTTTGTATTGGAGGCACAATTAAAGAATGCAGCACTACTTGCCCTGCTGGCAATAGACTTGTTACAGCCTCTGCAATCCTATATACCTTATCTTCGTCAGGCTCCACATCTGGGTATACCTTTTCATCCTGCTTTGCATCAGACATATTATTTTTTTGAAATCCCCATAAATTAATAACTTAATTCTTTCAACACCAATCCGGACACCCACTGTAACTACTGTAACTAAAAACCTGGATTCAGTCTAAGTCTTTATTTTTATTGGCTACTTAGCATGGGTGTCTTGAGAAGCTGTGGAGAAGCTTTGAGAAGCTGGACTCCCAAGTAAACTACATTTAACCACCTATCAACTCAGAGTTGCGTCAAGTACTAATATCTATAATTATGGTTTTTTTGGAGGGATTTTGCCCTCCAGTACCTATGGAAAGTAAAGCTGTTTGCTTTCAATATATCTGTTTAATCTTCTCCAGGACTCTGACTTTCCATCTTCATAATGGTGTTGTACTACACCCGCAAGCATATCTGAAAATTGTATAAGTGGATTTTTGGAGCTGTCACAATTCATAACAGTTAAATCAGTTTTAGCACTGCGCTCCATCCAGAGGTGAGTTTTTAAATAATCTTCTAAGCTGTTCCCGCTTAATACTTTTATGCTTCTATCATCTGGCTTTAGTTTGACGATATCGTACTCAGCCATGTGTGCAGCTAAAGACAGACCAATCATGTAATTGTAGAGTTTATTTGCATCGGACCTTATGTGGTCATATACATTCTCTTTATAAACGGTAATAGAACAAAGCTTTATTAATCCGGAATGTTTTCTAATTAATTTACATGCACGATCTGCAAAGCTTTCTCGTTCAGCCTCTGACATCTCATTCCATTTTCTTTCTTCTTTAGGCGACCAACCATGTTTGTCATAGAGCTTTCTTATAAACCTTATGATTTCTTTTTCAGTAGAGGGATCAAATAAAACACTAGCGATAGTGAGATGACGACTTGAGCCACCAGCTCTATATGGAAGGGTAAAAGTCCAGCCTAAATCACCACTTTCGTCGAGGCAAATATGAATTTCTGACATTTATTATTATGAGAATATGTTTTGCTAGGCAAAAAAAAAGGCGTGAACCCTAGCGCCGACGCATTTACAATACGCTTACGATATCCGAAGACGTCGCGGTGAACTAGGCTTTACTCCCGCCTCATAGGCATTATAGTACCGATGCATAATGCATTACTAATAAATAAAACTTATAATATTTTATAACACTTGATTAGCACAAATGACCTTATCCAGACACCCACTTTAACAAAAAACCTGGATTCAATCTAAGTCTTTGTTTTTACTGGCTACTTAGCATGGGTGTCTTGAGAAGCTTGCATGTATCGAGAACTGTTTCCCTGTCGCCTTGTGAATACAGGGTTTCGTTGGCATACGAGAGCTTATTGTGCAGAAAGAAAAGATTTTCGTGACTTTAATCTATCTCGTATAGCAACAAGCAAAAAATCTATGACAGATACGCCGTCTGCAGCAGCACCAGAGCGAGATAAAGACTGGCACACAATGGTGAAGCTGATCATCAAACCCAACCCTATCCTTTCAAAAGACGAAATCACTCTACTGGAACAGGAATTTGCTATGAAACGAGGCTCTATTACTGCAATGGTACGTGGTGCTCTTGTTCCTTATACGCTACAAAGCTACCAGATAGACCCCAAGGCACCATTAAAGACTAATCCTCGACAGCACCGACTGATACTAGATAACATTAATGATCTTCATGATTTTCTCTGGTGATATAAAGCCTACAAGCATTAGTTAGCAAGAACTATTAAAAATCTTCATCAGCAGTTGATAGCTCTAAAAGAAAAACAGATTGAATGTATTTGTATAACTCACAGGCAACACTTTTATTCACTCATACAACTAAGAAAGTATTTACAGAGCAACAGTCGTTACCTGATCGTTCAGCCTGAAAGAAAAAAGCTGTAACAATATATTTTCTATAACTATATTGCTTTTCCCATGAAACAAAAGTGTAGTTTATTAGGTTAACTGGAAAGGCCATCTATTCCCGTATAATGCTCTCGCTGTTTGAGTATACCGGATAGAATTGGAGTCGCGATAGCATCCGGGAAATCAGCAGGTATCTGTGCCTCAACTTGCACAATAACGTCTTCAACTGAACCCATCACTTCGGCCAATAAAGTATTTGCCGTTTTCTCATTAAAGCCCACTTTTCTAGCAGTGCTCACGAAGTGCCTCGGCTGGATAATACTCCAGTTGTAATGTCGATTCTTTCCGCTAAGGGCCATGGCCATCTTGATCTTTTTCATCTGTAACTGTTTATTTTCCAACAATGGGTGTGCCGACATAATGTCGTATAGCGGTGTCATGCTATACCGCCCCTCTGGCTCAATAAACACACTGAAATTTTTCGCATGTCCATCGATGGCAGCCAACAACCAGAACACTATCTGGCTCTTGAAGAACAGCGCACGGTCGTGCTTCGCCTCTCGAGACTGCATAAGGAAACGCATAATAGATTCAATACCGGGCCCGCCATCACTTTCGTATTTGATATTGGGAGATACACCGAGCGCCTGGCACATATCCTCCTGAGGCAGACGCATGATCCAATCATCACCAGGGCGGCGATCAAAACGTTCCACGACAAGCGCCTTTGCCCCATCGAATGTAGCTACCTCGGCATGGCATACAGGAAGCTCAAAGGCCTCGGCAATCTTTAAACAGAGCCATTCATTTTCACAGCTCTCAGTTAAATCCATCCCCGAGTGCTCCACCTTACCGATTGGCAGTTTGAATATATGGGTAGTCGGTGTGGTTCCCACCGGACGGTACCAGGCATCATCCTTCCAAAGCAATGCTGTCTTCTCCTGAGCACCGGCGATGGAAATACGGAACTCCTCTCCAGCCTCCTCAGCCATGCCAAGAGGAGCACTACGATAATTACCCAGCACCTTAGCGATTTCCGAATCCGTCAGGCGAACACCTTCTATTCGGTGCACCTCAGGAGGAACCTCATCACTAGGAACGATTTGTACGGCACCTACACAATCCATACCAATAGCCGAAAGCAGGTCAAAGGGATGTGAGGTCACCGCTCTGAAACGGGCCTGAATCCGATCACGAATCTGCCTGTTATCAGGCAGCAGGTTATCAAAATAGTTATAAACAATCTCACCGACATGTGCTCGATGTTGCAGTGGCATGGAGAGTGAAATGGGACGAGCGCCATCTGTAGCAAGCCATTCAGACATGTAGACAAACTCTAGTGACCCAGAGGCACTTTTAGTCAGTTGCCCAACATGGATGCCATTCATCCACACACCCAGTGTTTTGTCCTTCCTCACCACTGCTCAGTCCAGCCCTTTTTATTGCTATCAGCTGGAATCGACTGCCCCTTGGGCACGAGATGCATCTCCATATCCAATGCGGCAAGGAGGCGGAACAAGGTATCGAGACGAACATTGTCGGGTTTTAACTCAAACTTAGAGACTGTGTCCTGGCGAACAGAAATCTCTTCCGCAACAGTTACTTGCGACATACCTTGCTGCTTACGTTGATCACGATAATATTGAGCCAGGTCAGCTGGTGAATGAATAAGCATAATATTCCTCTATGTACTGTAACGCGTAACAATACACGCATAAGCGTGTAACAAAGAGAATACACGGTTTTCCGTGTAACAGCAAGAATACCTGCTAAACAGTGTATTTATAGATATGAAAGCATTTAAGAGATTAATTGACAAACAGTCGAGGGCTTTGACCACCTGGTTCGTAGCAAGGCACTGAACCCTCAGATGACGGGTGTCAAACCTACTAGGCAAGTCGGTTTCACCTACTTATTAAGCGATGCTTCATATTCGGATGAATAACTCATTCCTTCAGGTAACACGATATATTTGTAAGCGTCCGGCAAACCCAGTCACTCTCCCTACCTAACCAAATCCGACATTTTAACACCAATCCGGCACCAATCCGGACACCCACCAATCCGCACCAATCCGGACACCCACTGTAACTAAAAACCTGGATTCAATCTAAGTCTTTGTTTTTACTGGCTACTTAGCATGGGTGTCTTGAGAAGCTCCTCTTGAGAAGCTCTTGAGAAGCTTTCCTTTAACCTGGATCTTAGCATCCTGTAATTCCATATTGCGTATAGCTGTTAGATACACTAAAATGTATATCTATAAGATACACAGAGGTTAGATCATGTCTAAAACAGCACCCATCAACATGCGGGTTGAACCCAGTCAACAAGCCTTATTGACCAAGGCTGCTGCGCTTGTGCATAAGGATAGAAGCGCTTTTATTCTTGATGTAGCCTGCCGTGAAGCTGAAAATGTACTTCTTGACCAACGTCTATTTCAACTTAATAAAACCGATTTTGAGGATTTTGAGGCAGCTTTAGCGGCTCCAGTGCCTGAGAATGTTCAATTAAAGGCGTTACTGCAAGAGCCATCACCTTGGGAAAAATAACGGCACCGACGTTACTCAACATTGAGCACGATTCAGGCTCTTTCGAAAGCGGTAATAGCACATTAGATGAGTGGCTAGTAAAGCGCGCGCTTAAAAATCAGGATAATGGTGCCAGCCGAACGTTTGTTATCTGTGATGGAAACAAAGTTATCGGATACTATGCTATAGCAACAGGTAGCGTAGAACGTGACGTAGCCACGGGGCACTTTTCTCGTGGTATGCCTGAACCTATTCCCATTATTGTTCTCGGGCGACTTGCCATTGACCAAAACTACCAGGGTCAACGACTCGGTGCGGCACTTTTAAAAGATGTCATGCTCCGAACAGTAACGATAGCTAACAATGTGGGCATTCGAGGCTTGCTCGTTCACGCGATCTCAGAAGATGCGAAACGCTTCTATTTAAAGTATGGATTTCAAGAGTCGCCTATGGAATCCATGACACTACTGCTATCAATAAACAATATTAAAAAACACATTTTTGATTAATCAAAATAAAAAACTTATTGAGCAATCGGATGAGGCCGGCAATACACCTTTTCAAGTTGCTTAATCGCCACTTGCGCATAAATTTGAGTCGTAGATATATTCAACCTAGAAAAATCAGTTGACCGCACATTTATAGCGCAACCTCTTGACGCGCCTAGCAAATTCAAAAATCTGCTTATCACCAATAAGGTGACTGCGCATTTTTTGAATTCACTATGCACATCAAGAGTTTACACTCTAAACGCACTTTCAACTGATCTTTCTAGGTTCAAATGAACAAGCATTTTTGCACATGGCGAATACCAACTGATACCAATCCGGACACCCACTGTAACAAAAATCCTGGATTCAATCTAAGTCTTTGTTTTTAGTGACTACTTAGCATGAGTGTCTTGAGAAGCTTTGAGAAGCTTTACCTTTAATTCTAATAAGCTACAGATGACTAACAATATCCATTCGCTGATACGGAATACCGATGATATCAATTGTATTTTCATGAATGGTGTAGAAAATTAAATGCATTCCTTCAGGGAAACAATAATAGCCTGTTTTAATATCATCTCGTTTTCTACCGGAATGCGGTGATTTAGCCAACCAATCAAAACGTGTAATCAACGATTGCAAATAACTATCCGCTTGAACCAGCCCCCACTCCTCGTAAGTGTAAAACCATATTTCTTCCAGGTCGTTTTGAGCGAGCTCTCTAAGCGTATAAGCGGTCACTATTTTTTAACGTGCTTCTTATGTAACTTTGATATGAATTTTTTACCATTAAAGCCATCAATTGCTGCACTATCTTCGCCCGCCTGCAGCTTCGCTCTAAGTACGTTCAGTTTTGTTTCATCTTCCTCAAGTTTACGCAAACCAGCTCTCACCACTTCGCTAACAGACTGAAAACGCCCTTCATCTATTTTAGATGTAACAAATTCGTCAAAATGCTCACCTAATGTAACTGATGTATTTCTAGCCATATTTATACCCTCTCAAAAAGCAATTGTATTAAATATTAATACAATAGCGATCTAAAGACAAATACTAGTACACCAACACCACCAATCCGGACACCCACTGTAACAAAACACCTGAGTTAATCTAAGCCCTTGTTTTTACTAGCCACTTAGCATGTGTCTTATTCATTCTTTTTAACGATAATTTCAATACCAGGAAGGACATATAGTATGTCCTTCCTGTTAAATACGTGTTGTTAACTCTGACTACTGGATTGGGTAGGTGTAGTCATTGTAATCCCAACCACCCGATTTCCATGACCACAGCCTCACATACAACGTGCCTCCACCAAGGGGAATACCACTGACATTCTCATATGCCAATACGCCAGTATTGGCGCTATGGATATTGGAGGAGCCGGGACCGGTTGTACCGACATATAACCAGTGAGTCGTCACATCCTGCCCGGTGATCCAGTTAAAGGTAACATTGGAGGATGTGATTATACTGCCGGGTGTCGGTGCAGTAATCTCTGACAGGAGAGGTATTTGCATAGATGGTACAGTTTGGTAAACATAATCGACGTAGTGAGATTGCGAGTCGGTCCAGGACCAGAGCCGGACATAGATTGGGTCACCCGTCAGCGGGATCCCGGATATGACTTGTTCGGTAGCAGCGTAATTTTGTGAGTCGTAAATATCAGCCCCACCCGGGGTGGTTCCAACATACAATGCGGTTCCCGCCAGATATCGCCCAGGTGTCCATTGAAAGGTAACGCTGGATGATGTAATGGTACTACCCGAGATTGGTTGAGTAATCTGAGCATGATCATAGCCATAGCCTTCGGCCCTTAGCATCCAGTAAATCAGGCTGAGGTCTCCTCCGATTTGCTCGATATATCCGGAGTTACTGTCAAAGGTAACCAACTCATAAGGATTGCGTTGCCAGACAAACTCACCGTTAATCCGAATAGCGGGGTACAGCGGTTCTATGGGTATGCTGCGTGGTTCATCATCCAGTGGAAACAACACATCTTCATACGCTATATTGCTACTGGTAACGTATTGTTGAAAACCCTCTGTCGGTAAATGGCGATGCCCGCCGAATAGTCTTAGTCGAAAGATTTCCGAGGCCTGCTCAAGATACACCTGTTTATTTGCCGGGTCGTAGCTGGCACGAACTAGATTGAACCAGGCGTTAGCGTGATGTCCAGTGTAGTAATCCGCAATCCGCACGCCTTCCATCATTTTTTCGCGCCTGGCCGGGTCTTTCTCAATGGCCAGGTAACTAAGCATGTTGGCGTAAAACAGATTGTTTTTATAATAACCATCAAGGGGACTCAGCGAAGAAATGGCTGAAGAGAACCAAGCAACATTCAACAGACCGTAGGCATCATCAAGCTGTTGTTGGTAATTCCCGCCGGTAATGTGATTACCAATGGTTAAAAATGTAATTTTTTGGTAGGGCACGGTAGCCCAGGGTGTTGGTGTGCCGCCAGTGGTTAAATTGCGGTCTTCAGTAATTATCCAGTCTTCGCGAATGAGGTAATCCAGGGCAATGGTGGTTAAGTAATTGATGCGATCCTTAATGCTCTGGTCGTCGACCATATCGTACGCCGTACGTAAACCTAACATGACACCCGTGTACTGGTCTCTTGAAATACCATTGGTACCTTGATGAGATATCCATTCGACATCAACGCCCTGATCATTTTTCAGTAGAAATATTTTTCGTTGGGTACCCCGTTCCAGATGACCGTAACCCTGGTCATTAGGAGGGTCAGCGTTTATCTGTTGGCCAACAGGAGAATTCAGCGGTGCTGCAAACCGGGCCAGCAGCCCTGTGTTACCGTTAGCCGCAAACAGTATTTCTATGCCTTTTAACGCCTTGTCGACGTAAGCCAAACTTTGACTGTCTTGTTTCACTTTATAGCGATACGCAAGCGCTGCCAGGTAGTGCCCTGTCCAAATAGCGGAGTCTGCGGTGGCAAGCGACAGGCTGTGCGTGCCCGGGCTTCCGCTGCCACCGGGTGAGAATGCTTCCATCCAGGAGTCGTTTACGGGTGTATCGGAAATAACTTCATAAACCAGGCCGTGCGGCATGTTCACTTCGAAAATTTTATCGTCAATGTTCGATATAGTTTCCTCTAAATTATACGTAAGCGGATTATAAATATAATGAACCGATCCGCCCACAGGTGTCAGTGGATGCACTGCCAATTTTCCCAGGCCTTGAATGACTTTGTCTGACACCATGTAGTTAATGCTGCTACCCGGATTAAACACAATGTTCTTAATTTTTATTTTGAAGCCCGGATCAAACAGGCCAAGCAGAACATTATCTCCCAGGAATGTAGGGCCACTTAAAGATGCGGAGTAACTGACAGTGGGTTCGTTAACATTATCGATGTTAATTTTACCGCTGACTTCACCGGTAATACGCATTCCGGTCTGCAACGTTAAGTCGTTGAGTGCCAGCGATATATAATGATGCGTTTGACCAAGTTCGATCCAGGTGCAATTGGGCCAAGGAAAACCAGAACAGACTTTATGCTCGTGCTGGATACGGATGTGTATATTGGGTATCGATATGCCCCAACTACCCGTGGCTGGCGCCCTTATCGTAAATCCGCCGTCATCGCGAAGTGTAAATCCCGGTGCCGTACCCAGACCATTGAGCTGAGGTGTGTCCCAGCTTTCAACCCTTACTGTGAACCTGTCGAGTCCAAGCGTCTCATGGTAGAGCAGCCTGTTACCGTTTAGAGTTTGGTCGATACTGTTTCTTATGGATTGTTGCAGCTGAGGCGATACCTTGTTAAATAATGTCTGAAAGTCCGCATTATGTTTATCGATTGAAGCCTGGTCAAAAGCGGGGACTGCATCGACGTTTAATGTGATAAGCAACGACAAACCAAACAGTGCAGATATTAATTTTTTCATAGTCCTGCCCTCAAGTTTTATGAAATTATATGTTCGCTATGATCGACTCTTTTAGAGTCATTATTATTTTTCCGAATCGATTACTCGCTTCTAACGACCATTGAACTCATGCGTAGTTGAACATGATTGATTAGTTAAAATAAAAAACTATAAACAGAGACTTAAGCTGGACTCCTTGCTATGACTACAACTAATGATTAATAAATTACTAATAAAGAAAAACCCAAATGAATAATTAAAATATTCTTTTTATTTATATTTCATTTTAACAGCAAGCAGATCTTTAACCGCAAATAAGCGTTAAACTAAAGTCTAACAATTTATCTCTGGACCACTAAGTTTCTATTTAATTCGTAACTGCATAGATACCGTAGAATAATCTACTGCTAATGTAAATACGATATAGTTCGTAGTTTCAATTCGTCACTTACGATATTATTCGTATACAGTGTAATGCTGACAACTAATAATAATGACAATCAAAAAATTGGATGACTATATTTTATGCAAACAAGCCAACTCTTGAGCAAAATTCATAGCAACAATTTTTCCACTTCTACAAATCAGCATGATGAAAACATTCTCATCGCGCAGACACAAACAACCTTTCGCCAAGTTGCCAGTGTTTCGGTTTTTATTTTGATTGGAATGCTGTTACTTGGATGGATAATGTGGGGCGTGGTACCTGGCAAACTAATTATCATATGGTATTTACTTCATGTTTTGATTATAGGTGTCGTCTCTGCAATATTTTTTATGCTCAATAAGCGAACGCCTGTTGAAAAACGGTATTCTAAACCTTGGCGAATTGCTATGGTAGGACTAATATTAACCCGCGGATTTGTGATGGGCTTTTGTACCGTCTGGTTTCTCTATACCCCGGACTCATTAACCCATCAATTGATTCTAGCAGTGACGGTGGTTGGAGCTGCGGCCATGGCGGCAATATCGACGACAGCCTACCAACCCGCCTTTTTTGCCACCACTTTAACCTTATTAACACCTTTAATATTAAGGTTTAGTTTTGAACCTGATACCTTTCATCATCTTCTCGCCCTCGGTACATTTTTTTTCCTTGTTTCTTTTATATTTCTGAATCGCAAAATTTATCAATTAATGAGAAACTCCTTATATTTGCGTTTCGAGCTTGATAGGCAAAAACAAATGGCAGAAGATGCTAAACGTGCCCAAACCCGATTCCTTGCGGCAGCCAGTCATGATCTTCGACAACCTCTTCACGCGCACGGTTTGCTAGTTTCCAGCTTAAAGCAGAAGGTCACTGAAAAAGAATCTTCGCGCATTCTACAGGTGCTGGAAAAGTCCATGTACGGCATGCAGGGCTTGTTAAACTCACTACTCGATATTTCTAAACTTGATGCCGGTGCACTCACACCTGATATAACAAGATTTGATGTTCAATCACTTTTACAGCAATTGTTTTTAGACTATGAAAAACAAGCTGACCACAAGGGATTAAAATTTGCGTTACACTCAAAACCATTCATAGTACAAAGCGACAAAACACTACTCGAACGCATTCTTCGTAATATTATTAGTAATGCAATCCGTTATACAGATGAAGGGGCTGTGCTAATAGCCACCCGATATCGCGGTGATAAATTACGCATAGAAGTTCGCGACTCTGGATTGGGCATAGACCCTAAAGACCATGAGATTATTTTTCAAGAGTTTCAACAATTGAATAATGATCATGCCGAAATAACTGGTTTGGGACTGGGCCTGGCTATTGTTAGAAGGTTGGCTAGTTTGTTACATCATAAAGTGGATATTAAATCTGAAGCGGGGCGTGGATCAATATTCGCAATAGAAGTACCTCGTATACTCTCATCCCATATAAACACCGTAGTCGAAGACTTTAATTATTCAGGTGATGATTTAAGAAATATTAATGTACTTGTTATCGACGATGAACCTGCAATACTTGAAGGCATGAGAAACGTATTAAAAGATTGGTATTGCCATGCCTACACAGCAAGTAATTATAAAGAAGCATTTACCTTACTGGATACCCATGAACTGATACCTGATATTGCAATCATTGATTACCGCTTACGGGAAATGAATGGTATCGAGCTTATGAACAGATTAAGCAATAAATTCAAAATTGATGTACCGACAATAATTATCACAGGCGATACCGCACCGTCGCGGTTGGGAGAAATATACGCCAGTGGCCATTATGCATTACACAAACCGGTGCCTCCATCCAAACTGCGCGCATTGATGAGTCATTTGCTTAGACAGTATTCTACCAATTAACATCAATAAAACTCATTGATTGAGATCCAGGCCTAACTCATGTACAACATGTCCGGCTTCTGTTCTATTCTTTACACCAAGACGTTTAAATATCATTGTTAAATGGGTACGAACGGTTGCAGTTGACATATTGAGTATGCGGGCTATCTCTTTATTCGTTCTACCTTGAGCTATTAACTTCACAATATCAATTTGTCGATTTGTAAGGCGATCGTTTAACACACGATCTTGTGAATATTCCTGTAAATTTTCAATCGCATTTAACGCTACTTCGCCAGTGGTATCCAGAATTGTCGGTGGCAAATAAATACCCCCGCTTAAAACCAGTTGAATTGCTTGTTGCATTATATTTTGTTGTGATGATTTGGGTAAATATCCTTTTGCTCCCCGAGACAAGGTTTCACGGACAGTTGTGCTTTTTTCGTCTGCAGATAACACAACAACTGGCACGGTAGGTAACATTTCACAGAGTGAGTCCAGAGTCAGCAGCCCTTGTCTGTCATCAGGTAATGCGAGGTCTAATAACACAAGATCAAAATCAGAACACTGTTGTACAACGTCAAAAGCTTCGGCAGCAGTTGCTGCTTCATACACCGTAACATCAGGTTCTAAATTCGCTAGCATCAATTTGATGCCGTCTCGTAAAACAGCATGATCATCAACAACCAGCACCTTTTTTAATCCGGATTTTGGATTACTCATCTCTGCCATTAACGAGGTAATCATACATCCATAATTCTCCACCTAGCTCATATCATTTTTTGTCTTCTTAAAGAAATCGGGATACGTTATTTTTAAAACTTTACTACAGTTCCAAGTATATGGGATCAAAGCCCTTTTCACGCCCTCACATCAACATACTCACCCTCATAACGCACATCCACATCCTCCAACCGCTCCCCTGGATCATCCACTGCCTGTTCCGACAGCGGCACTAATTCCACTAATCCGCACCACTAATCCGGACACCCGCACTAATCCGGACACCCACTAATCCGGACACCCACTAATCCGGACACCCACTGTAACAAAAAAACTGGATTCAATCTAAGACTTTGTTTTACTGGCTACTTAGCATGGGTGTCTTGAGAAACTTTGAGAAACTTGGTGTCTTGAGAAACTTTTGAGAAACTTCGGAAAGTTCCGTCTCAGAGTGAGAAGCAAAGTTCAAATATAAAAAACTGACGACCGCTACTGATTTATTTTGTTAAAACTATATTATGTCTGATGCAATCGCTGTATCAGTATAATAATTTATGAGCGCTTAACCCGGACCGCTCCCCTACTGAGCCGGATTAATAACTGATAAATCCCAATTCGCTGACCAAACACGGTAATCGTATACATAATGAACTTCATCCTGGTGTATAATCGCTCTTTGATTATAGCCATAAGCATAGCCCCCATAATTATTTGTTGATACTGGCAAAACTGAAGGCGCCTTCAGATCAACAAATCCATTCTCAATATTTAAATCAAACATATATAAATCAGCATTAGATAAGAAATATTTATCAAAGATAGATATGGAACCAATCCAGCTCTCTACAGGAAACGCAAACCGATAGTGATCTTGTCCCAATTCTAAGAAAGAAAAGGCATGGGGATCCCAATGTAAAGGTGTTGAGGTATTTGGCCAGATAAATTTCTCGATTTCGATTGGCTGTTCGGGGTTAGAAACATCAAATAGCGACATCTTGCTATTCGTCCAGTCTTCATGACCAAACGCGAGTAACAAGTTTTCATTTACAGGATAAATATTAGAGTTAAAACCAGAAATTTTTAACTCACCTAATATTCCAGGCGCGGCTGCGTCTGAAACATCAAGCACATAAACAGGATCAGTATGTTCAAATGTTCCTAAATACGCACGGTTCTGGAAAAAACGAACCGACAGATCAATTTCAAAAGGGTGACCAATTTTCAGGGGCTGTGATTCGTTTGGTAATTGACCAACCTGTTGCAAATCCCCCTGTTTATTATCCAGTAAAATAGTTAGAAAATGTTCCCATTGTTGTTGTGCACTGTTTCGCCGGCTTGATATTACACGCAAATGGTCACCGGATTCACTCATTCGAAACGCTGGTTTTTGCAAAGCTAAACTACCTGGTACTGAGCCACTTGCCAAATACCGGGGCTGAGTATCCTTTATAGAGAATTTATGTATTATCGAACGGCTAACTATATATAAAGACTGTGCGTTTACATAAATACCATGACTTGTGGAGTTGAAACAACTAGAAGTGAATTCTTCCGGTACCTGAAGATTAATAATACTGACAACGGTTAAATTAGCATAGCCGGTATTCTCAGGTAAATTTTCCGGTACATAGCAATCGGATGCCTGCAACATTGCAGAACTCTCACCATTAATGGATTTTTTTGGTAATAATTCAACCAAAGTGGTGTCATCTAATTTATCCAATATCTCTTTATTGTTGACTCGTTCTTCTTCAGACATCGGAAATATCGTAAACCCGGCTAGATTGGGTGTGTACTGAGTAATAATGACCAACTTATTATCTACACGACGTGAACTAACTAAATGCCCATCTAGCACAATAGTATGCGTGGTATTTATTTCTGCTGGTGTCGACACATCCATCAAATCCAAGCGTGTCTGGGGTTTTCCCCAGTACCATACATCGTTGTCAATATCGAAAGTATCAACTGGACCATAGGTTAATGACAGTGCAGCCAGTACATCTCCAGACAGGTACAGACCATCAAAACCATTTTGATTATCAATTGGCAACCAGGCAATTTCATTCATAGAGGCATTATCACCTCGCTGCATAACCCTGACACCTGGTTGTGATACATCATCTGGCGGTATTCTGGGGGGGATTATTCCATAATCTTGTATTGATCTGAATCCTATTCCTTCGTATCCGAATTCATCAACGTTATCGAGAAAAGGTATCTGACTATACCAATAGTAGTCTGAATGCGTTAATACATATAAATACTCACCATCGAATTCAATTTTTTTGTCCGCTTCATCTACACCCCCTTCCTGGGTATTAGTAGTAGAAAAACTGATATTAGTATAATCACGGCTCTCGACAAGCTCTCGATGATAATTAGTAATATTAAAAATTAATTCAGTATTATTAATCAGCTTAAGACCATTTTTTAAATAAAGTTCCAGCTCTGATTCAGATACAACCGGCTTTAAGGATGCCGAAGAAGGGCTCGGTGGAACTACATCAAAATTATCTAGTTCAGTATATGGAGCGTCATTATCCTGTAAAGTACCAATATCCTGAGGAGTATCTGAAGAATCGCATGATGTAATTAATAAAGTAACGATTAAAAACAATAAATGAAAGTAATTAGTTTCCATGAGTAAACTCTTAATATTGAATAACTATTTAATATTATGTAAAAAAAATTAAGTAAATGACTTAATCTCCCACCAATCCGGACACCCACCAATCCAGACACCCACTGTAACAAATAATCTGAATTAAATCTAAGTCTTTGTTTTTACTGACTACTTAACATGGGTGTCTTGAGAAACTTCGGCATTGCAGCTAATGACACCTGGGCATAACGGGGCTTGGGCATTTTTCCCTATCTGGCTCGTAATTAAATTACATCCCAAAATTATTAATCGACCTTAACCCTTACAGTTTTTAGTTATCAAAATTATGACGAGTGTTTAGAGTATTGAATTTGTCTTTAAGAGTATTTACTTTGTTAATAATAATAAATAGAATAATGCGGTCATCCATGAAAGGGAAATAAGATGAGTATTAAAAAAGAATCTCCGAAAACCAAGAAGGCTCCCCTATTTAATCCTACAATAGATAATCTAAAAAAAATTGCAAAAGCATTTGACAATGCCAGGAAAGAGCAGGAAAAATTCCCTGGGAAAAAGTGGGGAATGAGAATTAAATAAGGAAATATTTATGAACAATGAGAAAAGAGTATGGACTGCCCCTGGGCTAAAAGAACAATTTTCAAGTGTTCCTGAACTAGAATATTTAATAAAAGATTTCATTGAATTTAAGAAAGGCGTACTAGTATTTAATGATGAATCAAGGTATATAAATGCAAAGTATCTTATTGGCAGAGATGTTCCGTATGATACGCCACCTCTAAAGTTAGATGATTTATATCATGTGCATGCAATCGAGAAAGGCACTAAAGAATATAATAACGCTAAAAGAAGGCATAATTTCAATGATCAATATAGATGGACAAGTAACTATGCTTTAGTTTATGCGACAATTTGCCATGAAGATCATCTTCCTGATGAGCAAAAAACAACATTTGGTATATTTGACTTTTGGCTTGATGCGCATTCACATTTTAACAGAAATGAAAAATGGCGTTTAGAAGAACTCATGAAAACTTTCGAATCAGCAGTTTCTTCAGGGAGTGTTGAAACATGGTAGAAAAAAACATGCCTCCGAAATGGCAAACAGGTAAACCTAAAGGAGGAGTAAATTACATTGCATATGTAAGTGATTCAACTGGAAGGTTTTATAAGTTTCTTCATTATCAGCTCACAACCGGGGGTAATAGTAACTGGGTAAGCTATGATGGATATGTGCCTGAAATTTTAGCGTTTATAAAACTGAAAGATGCATTGCATTTTCTTACAGGGTTGGATGAGCCTCCTAAGGATGGTGAAAAAATTGAAGGAAAACTGGCTTGGCATTATGGAGAACCTGATTCTAAAACCCCAGATATTATAACTGCGGTTCCGTTTGAGTACGACCTGGTTAACTGGGATGATGAATATGGCTGGAGCAGGTCTTTAGAATACTGCTATGGATATATTCCACTAGATGAGTTTTTAGACAGTGTTGAACAAATGATGCCTTGCACAATTTAGTTACGTGATATTTTAGGTATTTGTACGCACTTTGGCAACACCAACCCGGACACCCACTGTAACAAAAAACCTGGATTCAATCTAAGCCTTGTTTTTACTGGCTACTTAGCACGGGTGTCTTGAGAAGCTCTATTAATAGCATCACCATTAATTAGTTTGTTTAAGATTATTTTACCGAAAATAATTTTATAAATAGTATATCGCGAAACATGAGTTTAACTTAGCTTCACTGGAGTCGCTTAAGTAGATACACCCGATCAATCACTACTCTTCTGAGTCTCTTTTTTTTGAGCCGTACCAAACAAATAGCCTGCAATAGCACCTAAAATACCCATTGGGGCAGTAAGTGTTTCAGTCGTGTCTACTACCAAAACCAATAGTATCGACCCAAATATGACGGAAACCAACCCAATAATAGTAACTATATCTTTTGCCCCATGAGGTGTTGTTCTCATCAAAAAAGTAATGATAATCAATGTAAACGCAAAAAGACCAGCTGTGATCAGTACATAGTTTCGATTATTATTGATAAGCGTTAATTTTAAAGTGTTTGCGCTGACATGCTGCTGAGTAGTGGGCTCTTGCTTTGAAACAACTTCGTAACTAAAATCCTCAAATTCCTTGCTTATATCGTTATTATCTGCAGCATGAATGCAGCTTACGTACATCATAGAAAAGGAAATCAGGATAAAGATATTTTTTAAATAACGTCTCATTATCGCCTCCTAGTTACTCGTTTTAATGATGCCAATTAATTGTTCATAATGCGATATCGCTTCTGTATTTCCCTCTCTCCTGGCCTTTTCCACTTTCTCACGAAAATGCTTTACCAGCTTTTTCTTTACATCCGGGGTATATTTCGCATCCTTTATTTTTTTTCTAAAATCGACGTAAACACTTTTGTTGACTTGCCCGGGTTGTACTTTTGTATCGGGCTGCACAGTAGATCCTGATTCTGCTATCGGAACAGAGTACTTTTCCAGCGCACCCGCTGTTGAGACAGCCGGCAGTGTCATGCTTAGATAGATCAATATACATGATACGATTCTATACATTTTTTTCTCCTGTCTTATCAAATTTTGTACACCATTTAGAACCATAGAATAATATTCGATAAAACTTTTTATTTAAAATTGCCTTATAAGTGCATATAGTAGCGTAAAGCTTACTAGATATATATATTAATTAACCCCTCTAATCTTTGGTGTTTGAAAATCACAGCTTACTCACTCCGCTATTCTAATATTGATTAAGCGAATCAGTTTTTCGTTCACTCCTTGTTAGATATCATTTAGTCTGCATGCTGAATAAGTCTGGCAGACTTTTGCAAAGTCATTTTGCTCGAAGGGCCGCGCTATCGTTTTTAGTCCACACGATGAGTCTCCACGAACATCACAATCATCTAGATAATGACCGAACCTGTTTTCCAACGTAGAATTAGCATTCAGTTTAAAATCAAGCTAATTAAGGTTACTACCAATCCGGACACCACTGTAACGAAAACCTGGATTCAATCTAAGTCTTTTCTTTTACAGGTTACCTAGACAGGAATCTTGAGAAGCTGGAACAACCAGATACCTAAAATTACTAAATTCCCGGTACAGACAAAAAAACCACATAGCTCAGAGAGTGATACTTTTTTTACTATGTGTATTGCTACACATTTTGATTTGGTACTTAGGCCGAAATCAAACCGGCACGCCCGTTAAGGTGAGGGATTTTAAGTCCTCATAAAATATTATTCTAATCAAAACTTAATCTATTTTTGTAACAATTGTTTCCACCTTTATAGCCTTTTTAGTCAAGCAGTTACGTATTTCATATGTTTTTTTACGCTTTTTCATGACCATTTTATCCCCCCATTTAGTTACTGATAAAGTATCCATAAAATAAAACAGGGCGGTGTAAAAACATCGCCCTGTTATCTTTACTGCCCACGAAAAAGCACTCGCAAGCAATTACCAAGTTAGTTGATTATTTCAGATCAAAACGATCCGCTATCATCACTTTACTCCAGGCTGCTACGAAGTCATTAACAAACTTCTTGCGTGCATCAGCCGAAGCATAGGCTTCAGCAATCGCACGTAACTCGGAGTTTGAACCGAAGATTAAATCAACCGGGGTAGCGGTCCATTTAACCTTACCTGACTTACGGTCACGCCCTTCGTAAACACCTTCAGTCGATGACTTAGTCCACTGCGTTGACATATCGAGCAGGTTAACGAAAAAGTCATTGCTTAATGCACCAGTCCGATTAGTCAATACACCGTTTCTGGAGCCGTCCACATTGGTATCCAATGAACGCATACCACCCACCAGCACTGTCATCTCCGGTGCAGTCAGGGTTAACAGATCCGCTTTTTCTACCAGCATTTCAATGGGTGTACCGTAACTTGCACTGTAGTAGTTACGGAACGCATCAGCTGTTGGCTCCAATGCAGCAAATGACTTCACATCGGTCTGTGCTTGTGTCGCATCCATACGACCCGGTTTGAAAGGTACGCTAACCTTATAACCGCCTTTCTTTGCCGCTTTCTCAATGGCTGCTGCACCACCTAGAACTATCACATCTGCCAGTGATACTTTCTTACCACCACTCAATGATTTATTAAATGACGATTGAACACCCTTTAGTTTTTTCATCACTTTTGACAGCTCGGCTGGATTATTGATTGCCCAGTCTTTCTGCGGTGACAGCTGAATACGTGCGCCATTAGCACCGCCACGCATATCAGAACCACGGAAAGTCGAAGCTGATGCCCAGGCAGTTCTAACCAGTTCAGAGACACTTAGACCAGAGTCGAGAATTTTAGACTTTAGCTTTTTGATGTCACGGCTGCTAATCAGCTTGTGATTAACCGCTGGAACTGGATCTTGCCAGGTAAATACTTCGCCAGGTACGTCTGTACCTGCATAACGTGCACGAGGCCCCAGGTCACGATGGGTCAGTTTAAACCAGGCACGAGCAAAGGCCTGATCAAACGCTTTTGGATTCTTCAGAAAACGCTCTGTAACCTTGCGGAAACCTGGGTCTTTTTTCAGTGCCATATCCGTCGTAAACATGATGGGTGCATGGCGTTTACCCTTGATGTGGGCATCCGGCACTGCATTTGCCGCCAATTTATCAGTCGGTATCCACTGATGCGCACCTGCTGGGCTCTGGGTCTGTTTCCACTCGAATCTCATCAGGTTATCGAGATAGAGAACCGACCAGGCCGTCGGTGTCTGAGTCCAGGCACCTTCAAGGCCACTGGTCATAGTGTCTTCAGAATGACCTTTGCCACATTTGTTTTTCCAGCCAAAACCCTGTTCTTCAATAGCCGCAGCGGCTGGTTCACTACCAACACAGTTACCTGGCTTCGCACCATGGGCTTTACCCAGTGTATGACCACCGGCAACCAGCGCGACGATCTCTTCATCATTCATTGCCATACGGCCAAATGACTCACGCATATCTGCGGCGGCAGCTAGCGGGTCCATATTGGCATTCGGACCTTCCGGGTTCACATAAATTAAACCCATCTGCACTGCAGCCAAAGGTTTTTCCAGCTTGCCATCTTTATAGCGCTTCGCGTTATCTAGCCATTTGGTTTCAGCACCCCAGTAAACCATGTCCGCTTCCCAGTCATCAGCACGACCACCAGCAAAACCCAGGGTTTCAAAGCCCATTGATTCCAGCGCAACATTACCCGCTAGAATAATCAGGTCACCCCAGGACACATTGCGTCCGTACTTTTGTTTAACCGGCCATAACAGTCGGCGAGCTTTATCCAGATTGGCATTATCCGGCCAGCTGTTTTGAGGCTCATAACGTATCTGGCCACCATCGGCACCACCACGGCCATCATAGATACGGTAAGTACCAGAGCTGTGCCATGCCGAGCGAATCATTAAGCCGCCATAGTGACCCCAGTCTGCTGGCCACCAGTCCTGAGACGTGGTCAGGGTTTTCTCAATGTCTGCTTTTAATGCATTCATATCAACACTATTGAATGCTTTTGTGTAATTAAAATCATCACCATAAGGATTAGATGATGAGTCATGGGCACGCAGTTGATCAAGGTTCAGTTTGTCTGGCCACCAGAACTGATTTGATGTTGCGGTATGCCGAGGCATGTCAGCGTCTGTCGCTTTTTTTGTTGTACTATCTGCAACAGAACAGCCTGAAGACAATACCAATGATACCGACACAGCCAAAGCCGTGATGCTAGTTTTAATTTGTTTTTGCATTACTTACACCTTTATAAGTTTTTTAAGAAAAATAAAATACCGCACCAGGTTACACCCTCCATTCTGCTAAGTTATAACCTACAGCCGTTTAACATTAAGAATGTAAAACAGGAATTTTTTAGAGCTAACTGTAGTGTTGTAAAAGCCTAGTCTATTAAATCTATTATGGGCAATTGATTGTCTATATGTCATTAATAGATTTTGGCTATGCTCTGTTTTTATGCTGCCTGCTGATCTGTAGTTGAATTCATTAACAAGTAATCGAATGCAGCCAGCGATGCTTTTGCGCCCTCACCCATCGCTATAACAATTTGCTTGTAAGGAACGGTTGTCACATCACCACAGGCAAATATTCCTGATTCACTGGTTTGGCCACGTTCATCAATAACAATCTCACCGTATTGACTCAATTCAATTACACCTTCCATAAAAAGGCTGTTAGGTACTAAGCCAATCTGAACAAACACGCCTTCAATATTTTTATGCATAACTTCATTTGTTTGACGATTCTGATACTCGATACCTGTTACTTTTCCGCCTTCTGCAAGAATTTGATTAGTAGCAACATTTTGTACAATAGTAATATTGTTACGTGTCTGTGCTTGCTCCACTAATACCTGATCTGCTTTTAATTCTGGCAAAAATTCAAGCACGGTTACTGATTTAACAATACCCGCAAGATCAAGTGCCGCTTCTATACCCGAATTACCACCACCAACAACAGCAATATCTTTATCTTTGAAAAAAGGCCCGTCACAATGTGGGCAATAAGCAACACCGTTACCGATATTTTCTTTTTCACCAGGCACACCCAGCTCGCGCCATTTCGCACCGGTTGCCACAATCAGTGTTCTAGTTTTTATCTTTTCACCTGATGACAAGTGAACTGTTTTGATCGCTCCTTTTTCTACTTTCTCAACTCGAAAGTGCTCTTTAGTTGTGATGTCATACTCATTCATATGTGACTGCAATGCACCGGCAAGTTCCGGGCCGGTTGTTTTCGTTACAGAAATCAGATTTTCAATACCCATGGTGTCTTTAACCTGGCCACCAAAACGATCTGCAATCATTGTCACTTTTAAACCTTTACGTGCTGCATAAATTGCCGCCGATACACCAGCAGGTCCGCCACCAATCACTGTTACATCCTGCAAAGATAACTCTGCCTGTGTAGCACTTGCTGTAATACCAGGGTACTTTTGCATCAATTTATCAAGCAACTGTGCGGTATCCACTTTGCCATTCGCAAATACTTCACCATTAAGAAAAACTGTTGGCACACCTTGAATGTTATTTTTTTCTATTAACTCAGGATAAATACCACCATCAATGGTTTCTGTTGTAATGTTCGGATTAATGGTTGCAAACTGATTAACAGCCTGTACAACATCCGGGCAGTTATGACAACTCAAACTCATATACACTTCGAACTTTAATTCCTGTTTCACATTGGTAACAATATTTTTCAAACTTTCATCCAGCTTTAATTCTGTGCCTGATGAATGTAATACCGCCAATACCAAAGAATTAAACTCATGCCCACTGGGGATACCCGAAAACTGAATACCATTAGGTTTACCATCAACTTCAAGCATAAAACTAACCGGGCTTCTTAGTTTCCCCAACGTGTCACGCTCCTCAACTCTGATTCTGTTTGATACTTGTGCAAACCCCTTTAGGAAAGACAGTAATTCAGTACGTTTTTTATGCTCACCTGTTTGTACAACAAACGCAACATCATTTTGCATATTGGCTGTGTAACCCATTAATGCTTCTTTTATTTCTCTGGTTAACATGCTTCATCTTTCCTAAAAAATTTTAATTTATTAATTCTGATTTTAATCTGTGGACAACCGAATGTTGCCCACTGATCAACATCACTCTCACTTATGTAAAAAGTCCTACTTAGATTTTGCCAACCAAATCTAGACTAGGCATTAGTGTCTCCTGACCTTCTTCCCAGGCTGCAGGACAAACTTCACCATCGTGGTTAGCAACATACTGAGCCGCTTTAACTTTGCGAACCATGTCTTTAGCAGAGCGGCCAATACCCAGGTCGTGAACCTCAGACACTTTGATAATGCCATCTGGATTTGCCAGGAATGTACCACGCAATGCCAAAGCATCTCCTTCAATCATCACGTCAAACCCACGAGTAATGGTGCCAGTTGGATCACCAATCATCGGGTAGTTGATCTTGCCAATTGCATCACTCGTATCGTGCCAAGCTTTATGTACAAAGTGCGTATCGGTAGATACCGAATACACTTCTACACCCAGCCCTTGCAATTCTTCATAAAAGCTTTCCATATCTTCCAGCTCTGTTGGGCAAACAAAGGTAAAGTCTGCAGGGTAGAACAGAAAGATTGCCCACTTACCTTTAACATCTTCAGATGTAATCGTTTTAAACTCGCCATTGTGGAAAGCTTCTGCTTTGAATTCAGGGATTGATTTGTTGACCATAGACATTATGAAATTCCTCTTAATTTAAATGATGGTTTATGTTTCTGCCGATGTATGTTCAGCGTTGGAAAGAATAATAAGGGGTTACATTGATCTAATAAATCGATGAAAATAGATAATATCATTCTATTAAACAGAACATGAAAACGATGATCTCACTCAAGCAAATCACATATATTCTGGCAGTAGAGAAAACCCTGCATTTCAAGAAAGCCGCTAAACTCTGCTCTGTCTCACAATCAGCTCTAATCACTGCGATCACTGAAATGGAGAGACAACTGGGATTTTTGATATTTGAGCGAGATAATAAAAAAATACTGATTACGCCAGTTGGCGCACAATGCCTGAAGAAAGCACAAAACATCAAGCTGCAGATGAATGATTTATCCTAGAAAGATCAGTTGAAAGTGCGTTTAGAGTGTAAACTCTTGATGTGCATAGTGAATTCAAAAAATGCGCAGTCACCTTATTGGTGATAAGCAGATTTTTGAATTTGCTAGGCGCGTCAAGAGGTTGCGCTATAAATGTACGGTCAACTGATTTTTCTAGGTTTATACCAGCTTGGCCAGGCTGAAAGCCCCCTTAAGTTACCCTGTGTCTATAGGCACCATACCCACAATTGGCCCCTATCTTTTACCTCAGGTATTACCCAACGTTTGCCAGAAATACCCTGACTTCCAGCTTCAAATAATTGAAGAACAATCTCATGTATTGGTTAATAAAGTTAAAAGCGGTTAACTGGATGCAGCTATCCTGGCATTACCTTTTGATATTGCACAATCCGCACAATCCGGACACCCACCACCACAATCCGGACACCCACTGTAACAAAAAACCTGAATTCAATTTAAGTCTTTGTTTTTACTGGCTACTTAGCGTGGGTGGCTTGAGGGGCTCTTGAGAAGTTCTCTGCTACGTAAAGCCCACTATGATTCTTCTAGTATTTTTAATACTTTACGACCAAACGGTGTTATTTTCGATAGTTTGGCATTTCTGATATTTTCCTGGCTTCGATAGAGTATAAAAAAATCGTAAGTTGTATTTAACTTTCGTATATAACCTATATCGTCGTAAGTTAATTGATCATATAACTCTGTGGTAGAGTCACCCTCTTTTATATGAGACAGGTAGGTATGCAAGTTGATTAATAAATTAATTTTAATGTTACCAATGCCTAGTTTTTCTAGCTTCTTCAATTTTTTGATCACGCGACTTTCTTCTCTTTCATTTTACAGTTAATGAATCAAGCTCATTATGAACGCCTGTTAATGTCTCAAGCATCATTGAGTGATGTGATGCGTTGTATTCAATTGTTTTATTTAATTCAACGCCTTCACCTCTGCCGGGGCCTGATCCAGTTACCACCAATCCGTACCAATCCGGACACCCACTGTAACAAAAAACCAGGATTCAATCTAAGTCTTTGTTTTTACTGGCTACTTAGCATGGGTGTCTTGAGAAGCTATAACTGTTATGATTTCTTTCATGCCTGCACAGTAGCGCAAGCGCGATGATTGATTTAATACTCGACTGTTAAATTAATCAGGTGTCTGACTAGTAAATTAAGGATAAATAATAGAGCGAGATTTATGAAAACCGAAGTTCAATCAACAAAAATAGATTTACCAAAAGGCGTAATATTTAACGCTTACCCTGATAGCATTGGCCGAAAGCTGGCTGATATAACACGTATGCTCAAGATGCCTGAATTCAAAGATGTTTTTTCTTTGTTTTATATCCTGCCTACCGTTTTTAATAGTGATCTGGATCGCGGCTTTTCTATCATAGATTACGATCTCAATGATGAGCTTGTTTTGCAGAATGATCTTGATGAGCTTAATGAGCTCAATATTATGTTCAAGTTTGATCTTGTGCTGAACCACCTCTCGGTCGGCTCGCCCCAGTTTCAGGATTTATTGAAGAAAGGCGACGAGTCAGAATACAAAGACTTTTTTATTGACTGGAATAAATTCTGGCAATCCCACGGATATATGTGCCCTGAAGGTCACGTGGTACCCCATGAAGAATATCTTGAGAAACTTTTCATGAGAAAGCCTGAGCTTCCGATACTGAAAGTACGTTTTCCTGATGGTTCTGAAAGACCTTACTGGAATACGTTTTACCAGGAGATTACTTATAATGAGGTTTCTGCTCAGCATATGCTTGAGGAACTAGGGGTAGAAAAATTCACCCATGAGGACGCGGAGAAGATTGCATCAATCGTCAACGATGTATTGAATGCGAAGCAGAATATTAATGAAATAGAGTTAGGTGATTATTCCCATCATAAAGACGATATTATTTCCGTTGTGGAGCAGAACCGACAATACCTGGGGCAAATGGATTTAAACGCTCAATCTCGAAAGGTCTGGGATTTTTACGATGAGACCTTAAAGAAGCTACGTGACCATGGCGGTAAGGTGATCAGGCTAGATGCTTTTGCCTATTTGCATAAAGAACCGGGCATGATGAACTTTTTCAATGAACCCGGCACCTGGGATCACTTGGGGGGACTGAGACGGATAGCCGACAAGTATGAATTGACCTTACTCCCTGAGATCCATTCTGAATACGGCGAAGGACTGCATGAGAAAATGGCGGCTAATGGATTTCCCATCTATGACTTTTTCTTTCCCGGCCTGGTTATTTATACGCTGGATCGGGAGACAAACAGGTATCTTCTGCGCTGGATTAATGAACTTTTAGAGAAAAATATCTATACGATTAATATGCTTGGATCTCATGATGGTATCCCTGTTCTTGACCTCAAAGGCAAAGATAATACTGATGCATCAATTGAAGGCTTATTAAGTCGAGAAGAGATTGATGAAGTCGTTGACAGCATCATGGACAGGGGTGGCAGAGTAAAGAACCTATATGGCTCGGATGGAAAGAAAATTTCCTATTATCAGGTCAATGCCACATTCTTCAGTGCCCTGGGGGAAAACGAGAGTAAGTTGCGCCTTGCCCGTGCCATTCAAATGTTTATGCCGGGTATTCCCCAGGTATGGTATCTGGATCTGTTTGCGGGCAAGAACGATTATGATGCAGCAGACAAAGGCGGCACCGGTGGACACAAAGAAATTAATCGTACAACACTGAGCCACAATGATATTGAGCAGGGACTTAAACAAACGGTTGTGCTAGAGCAACTGGAGCTGATAAGGCTAAGAAATACATCACCCGCTTTTAATGGCAAGTTAACCGTGAATAATATAGAGGAGCACCGCCTGCACCTAAGCTGGCAACATCAGGGGTGTGTGGCGACCTTAGATGCCGACTTACGCAACTATCGCTTTAGCATTACACATAAAGAAAATACCAGTGACGAAAATATGACCCGGCACTTCGATTAGGCGAGAATACGCTAACGTCTCCAATCCGGACACCCACTGTAATAAAAAAACCTGAATTTAACCTAAGCCTTTGTTTTTACAGGCAACTTAACATGGGTGTCTCACTTGGCGTCATTAACATGGGTGTCTCACTTGGCACTAATTGTCATGCACTTACGCCGACTTATCGGAGTAAGAATCGCTGTAGAGCTTGATGATGTGATTTTTGTTTTATTACTTGATTTAAAGTCGCTGGGTTCCAGCCCATATCTTTTTAAGCATGGGCCCACTGGGATGACGAAAAGAAATTTTGTGATGACATGAAAACAAATCACACATAAAAAACCTCCCAGCTTACATAAATAAATTATGCAGGCTGGAAGGCTTTGTAATGTGAATTGCTACACATCTTTCGATTTGGTGCCCAGGGCCGGAATCGAACCGGCACGCCCGTGAAGGCGAGGGATTTTAAGTCCCTTGCGTCTACCAATTTCGCCACCTGGGCAGATGGTCTTTCTTTACACCCTAATTTCGTTAGCTATAAACGTAGCTCTTCGAGTTACCGTCTACCACAACGCCACCTGGGCAGATGCTCTTTCTTTACACCCTAATTTCGTTAGTTATAAACGTAGCTCTTCGAGTTACCGTCTACCACAACGCCACCTGGGCAGATGGTCTTTCTTTACACCCTAATTTCGTTAGCTATAAACGTAGCTCTTCGAGTTACCGTCTACCACAACGCCACCTGGGCAGATGCTCTTTGCCATTACAACAAATATGGAGGCGGGTCCCGGAGTCGAACCGAGGTAGATGGATTTGCAATCCACTGCATAGCCACTTTGCTAACCCGCCCTGATTTTTACAAAAATAAAAAAACCTCGACTTGGCGAGG
>Ga0316207_10001023_pt1 | contig 37751 bp, 41 predicted proteins | sample 6weekpyrite_MG_FD_204943 | JGI IMG/M metagenome (GOLD analysis project Ga0316207, IMG submission 204943) | Microbial mat bacterial communities from mineral coupon in-situ incubated in ocean water Damariscotta River, Maine, United States -... | ecosystem: Environmental > Aquatic > Marine >... | reverse complement strand
CATCAATGAATTATAACGCACTATATAAATAATGAAAAATAATCATTTCTTAAGTCAACAGCATTGTTATACTACGTGGGCTACAGCGGCGCGTGCGACAGATTGCGGATATGTCCCTGGTACCCCATAATGAATCAAATTAACACAAATGTTTATCACACAATAATATCGCTTCTGAATCCCATCATACATACGCTTTTGGAGCTTGGTATTTCTCATGATCAATATTCAGAACTCGCCAAAAAGCCTTATATTGATATGGCTAAGAAATACTTTGCCTGCATGACATTGACAGGGATTTAAACTCACTGGTAAAACGTTACAGTGGAGATATCTCGCCCAGGGCAATGCTTGATGAGTCGCTGCGGCTAGATGTCGTGCATTTATCGAAGAACGGAACATTTTATTACAAAGTTGTGGAAGAATCGAGATCTGAAAAACCTATGGAAGCATTATTCAGTTACTTGAATGTACCGAATGCCGTTGCTAATTAATTTTAGAATCCGAATCGATTAACATTAAACTATAAGAGAGTGACAGATACATATAATTACCTGACACACATACCCACCGTAATACGCAACTTTTTCGGTGCTCCTGCCCGTGGATATGTGGACAGCTAGTTAAAGATAATTAAACAATTATCGAATTGACTAATGTCAGTTTTACCTAACTGAGTAGATCCTCATAAGCATTCTCTAATTAATCAATCTATAAAAACCACTATTTCCCTTATATGGATAAACAGCAAGCGTTTGAATTGCTAAATGGTGCGCTTGAGGAATATTTCGTGCGTTAAAGCAATCACTAGCAAGGGTGGTTATTCATAAAAAAAGTAATTCTAGGGAAAGTGAGATAGAGGGTTTTAATATCGCGCTTGATCTAAAAAACGTACAGCTTAAAGATTATGTGACCATTATACCTTCTAATATCAAGCTCTTTAGTTATGAGGTTTTTTCGCCACCACGGGGAAGTTTTCTAGAGTTAGATGAGCGTAGGGGAGTTTTATACACCAGGGGATTTGTTAATTATTATAAGACATACCCTGGCGGATATGTCCCAACACCATTGAAAATACGGCTTTATGAGAATGAATATTCTTTAGAAGAAATAGCTAAAGAAGTATTAGGTTTGACAAAAATGAATTGGAACAATGCGCGGTTAGAAGGAAAGTGGCCTATAACTCTGGAGTGCGCAGAACGCGTGGGCGAAATTCTCAAATATATTGACACTGAACAAAACCCACAGGCTAGTTACGCTTTTTATATGCGATCAGACACGGCTCCAATTCTAGCAGTTTGAAACAGAACACTTAAACTCAGTTGCCATTAACACGAAGATAATCCCGCTGTAATCCGGTTTTTTCAATTTCGTTAATTTTAATTATCCCTGCGTTATAATTCGAAATACAAAGATGTCGTAGTGCCCAAGCGAGGCATTTCGTTTGCCCCAAACCCGCGTTAAACACCAAGTAGCAAGTAAATATCAATAGTATTTTTGATGATTAAAGATAATTTGTCGGCTACGATTCATGAAGTGAAATTAGGTCACTCATAATGTGTTAGTGCAAAGGTAGCTAGGCTAAGTTGCCTATAGAGCGTTCTTGATTCTTAAAATATTTGACTACCGAAAATATTTGCTGCTTATGAAATAGTTCACAGCCACCATTCATTTCTTTTGTCATACTATATTAATCAATTGATAAATGTTGACATGATGGTGAATTATTTTCGGTCTTATTTGAAAGCTTACTTAACCCATAGATGATTTATCATTTCTACAGAGTAATTTATGGAAACGAAAATACTTATTCGTCATTGTGTTCGACAAGGAAAAATTTGATATTTGGAATACGACACAATGATAGTGATTTTTATAATAACTAAGGAGGAGTGCGAATGACAATTTTAACCAATATGCCCATCGATGGTACTTGTGCTGGTCACATTAACGTGGGTGATTATTCAAATCCAGGTGAATCACTTTTTTGGGGCACAGTTCGCCCCGTTCTCGTCCACCCGCTTGTTCCGGCCACAGCAACCAGTAAGCCCGCGGGTGTAATTTCTGTGCGCTGTTTTAAGCATGGATTTAATACCCACATCATCAGTCAGGACTCAATCTTAGACAAGGGCTTAGGTATGAATTCTCACAACTTGTATTGGCTGCCTTGGGGAGATGGGACCGTCGCGAGTGTGACCTGGGCGGGGCTGGCGGGCACAAATCTTTTTTTAACATCGACTTTTTCAGGGTGTCGTTTTGTGGTCAATGATACCGGTGTAGCGCATGTTGCCTGGGGTACACACGGGGGGGGGCATGCACATGGTAGTTCACATGGGCGTGATTATGCAGAGGTTACTGCAGCATCAGGAAACCCTACTGGAGGTGGCCGCCGGCGAGCATTATCCGTAACCGGTGCAGTGCCAGGACGTGTCAATGAGCAGCGGCTCACTTACGATATAAACTTAAATCAATGCGTAGTCATTGGATGGAAGACGGGCAACCGATGGACCTTTAAATGTTTGAAAATGATAATAGCTTCACCGATGAAGTCACGATGGACGACGATTGCTGAAGTCGATGTGGTTGGCGGTGTCGCTAACATAGTTTAAAGCATGTGCAAGTTATATTAAGAAAGAGTGAGTTCTACGCTGATTATAGAGGACTAAGGGGTGATAGTAATACTCACGCCATGTTAAGTAAAAAGCGCTTAAAGGGTCCCTATTAACCATAATAATGTTTTTTATACTCAATTAATCAATAAATTTAGTCAATATGAAGCAATTTGGGTGGCGTAACATAAGCGGGTCTATATTCTCACTAAAAAATTTAAGTAACTGTAATATTTACATAAAATGCAATTCATTTGTGCTCGTTTTTTGAGAAAGTTATGTGAAATTTAAACGCCATTAAATTGGTATTTATCAATATCTTGTAAGGATCTATGAGAATCTAGACCCGCTTTTGTAGTTCCACCCAAACAAGGACAAAACAACGAAAGATAGACAACGAATTCGACAGGAAGAAAGTTTACCTGTCCTAAAGAAATTCAAAACTTGGTTGGACAAACAAAACGCCAACCCCAAAAGTCGATTGGGTGAAGCAATCTCCTACACATTAAAATTTTGGTCACGACTTATCGTTTATTGCAATGATGGAAGACTAGAGATTGATAACAATGGCGTTGAAAATAAAATCCGCCACTTAGCTATTGGTAGAAAGAACTGGATGTTCAGTGTGAGCCAGTCAGGTGCAAAAGCCAGCGCTAATCTTTATAGTTTGATCGAAACGGCAAAAGCTATTGGGCTAAATGAATATGATAATTTGAAATGGGTTTTTGCTAAACTGCCAGCAGCAGGGACAGTGGAAAACGTTGAAGCATTGTTACCTTGGAACTTGGGCAAAACAGGGCTTGTCAATTGGGCTCATCGTTGATCGCTTACGAAAATTTCTATTATTTTAGTAAAGTTTCAATCAATCGCACAAAGCAATGTTTGAGTTAATCGCATAGTGATGATTGTATTGTTGCTCAGGTAAAGTTTTAAAGTCAAGATGTCGATAGAGACTTATGCCGAAAAAAAGGATGTACTGTATATTCTCATGTCTCAAAATGATGAATGTGAAAGACTAAGAGCGATTATAGAATTTGTTGTTGATGGAATTATCACCATCAGCGAGCATGGATTAATTGAAGCTGTCAATCCAGCAACTGAGACTATTTTTGGTTATAGTACAGATGAAATACTGAATCAAAATATTTCTAAGTTGATGCCGGAGCCGCCTAGTAACGAGCAAGATCGATACATAATGAATTTCCTAACCTCCGAGGAAGAAAAGGTTATTGGTCAGAATCGTGAACATGTCGGTCGGCGTAAAGATGGCTCTACTTTTGCTATGGAGCTAATGGTTAATGAAATGAAGGTAGCAGGCCAACGAAAATTTATAGGTATTGTTCGAGATATTAGTCAGCGTAAACTGACGGAATTGGCATTAAAAAATAATGAAGAACGCTTTCGAGCGATTTGCGCGGCAGTTAGTGACAGTATTGTTACCATTAATGAGCATGGTGTAATTCTCGCGATTAATCAAGCAGTAACTGATACTTTTGATTATATGGCAGAAGAATTAATTGGAGAAAATATAACGAAACTGATGCCTGAACCTTATATTTCATTTCATGATTCATATTTGAACCATTATATGGATACTGGTGATAAAAAAGTTATTGATAAGGGTCGTGAAGTAGAAGGTCGCCGTAAAAACGGCTCTACGTTTCCTATTGAGTTAGCCGTTAATGAAATTCAAATAGAAGGAAAGCGTATGTTTACTGGTATCTTAAGAGATATCACTGGACGAAAGCGTATTGATAAAATGCGTGAAGAATTTGTAGCAACGATTAGTCATGAATTACGAACTCCGCTAACATCTATTCGTGGTTCATTGGGTTTATTAAATTCGGAAAAAATACTCAATGATAAACCTAACGTACAACGATTGTTGAAAATTGCAGAGTCAAATACTTCCAGACTGCTTGTTTTAATTAGCGATTTACTTGATTTTCAGAACATTCAAACAGGAAAAATGAATTATAATTTTTCTGATGTTAATTTATTAGATTTAGTTTCTAATTGTATTGAAATCAATCAGTCTTATGCGAACGAATATAAAATCAAACTTAGGTTGGTTGAAACGATTAAGGAACAAACAGTGATAGGTGATGTGTTTAGACTTGGGCAGGTGATTACCAACCTATTATCTAATGCCATTAAGTTTTCCACTGACAAAAAGCAAGTTGATATTGGTATTACTGATTTGGGCAATAAAATAAAAATTTATATTAGGGATTATGGCTTAGGTATTTCTGAGGACTTTCAATCAAAAATATTTGAAGAATTTTCACAAAGTGATCATTCTAATACGCGTAAACATTCTGGGACAGGATTGGGTCTTAATATCTCCAAATCAATTATCGATTTTCACGGAGGGGAAATTTATTATGAGTCTGTTTATGGAGAAGGAGCAGTTTTTAGTGTGGAACTGATAAAAAATAACACTTAACGTTTTTAGATGTATTAATTCCGATCGTGGTTATATGAAATCGAATGGATAAATCTAAAGCGATTGATAATCTGCCGGATAATCCGCATTATGTTATGAGAAACCCTAAAAATAATTCTGTTTATATCCATGAGAAAACCATTAACACCTATCTATTTATGCAGTCACTAATGGTTCTCTTTCTCATTTTCGTAACGGTTTTTGCTTCATAAATTGGGGAAGTGAAACTACGCTAAGATATTGGATTAATTTAAATATTGTACTATGGACTAAATCGAACGTTTGTTTAGAATTTACCTATATAGTGCTTTTATAATATTTTTAGCGATAGTTTTTTACGGTAAACCTGCTATTGGACTCTCAATCAGCATAATACAGCTATATAATAGGGTTTGTATTCGGTGAATTGTTTTTTGTACAAAATGAAATTGATTATTCTGGTGATTTATTTTCTCCTATCAGTACCGTACGCTTTAGCAATTGAAAATACAACACTTCGATTAACAAATGATGCGAAAGAATATTCGCTAACCCCATACTTTTCTATTTTGTCCGACCCAAATAATTCCTTAGCTATTGAAGATGTACTTTCCGGTACTTTTTCTAATGCATTTATAAAAAACACTAAGAAATCCATTAATTTTGGCTACACCGACACAGTCTATTGGTTAAAGTTTAAAGTAATAAATAATACCCATAGCAATGCTCAATGGGTGCTTGATCAAAAATTCGCAGCTACTCAAAGCGTCGATGTTTATGTATTGGAAAATGATGGAAGTTATATTAAGAAGTCTTCGGGTGCGCTAATCCCTGGTGAATCTCGAGAAGTTTATCATCGCCGTCCAATTTTTAATATTATCTTGCCAATAAACATAGAGAAAAATATTTATATTCGAGTGAAAAATTCAAGTGCAATGATATTTGATTTTAAGATAACTAACAAGTCAACATTTTTTTACACTAATAGTAATAACAATTTTTCACTAGGACTATTTTATGGTGCAGTATTATTGATTATCTTTTATACCTTATTTCTATATATTAGTAGACGAGAAATAGGCTACGGTTGGTTAGTTCTCTACGGGTTTGGGGCTTTGTTGACAGCTTCGTGCGTTGATGGAATTTTTCAACTATATTTTGATGGAAGCCCTGATAAATTAAAAATTGCCGGGGCCGCTTACGGCTTCTTCTTGATGTGTATATCGCTGCTGAAGTATACGAGTCATTTTTTTTCCGAAAATTCTAAATTTAAATTAGTTGTAATTACTCAAAGAATGTTAATAACGATATGGCTGTTGCTTGTAGTGCTGTCATTCATTGTCGAATTTATTCGTGTTGTTGAACCTATTCTATTTGTTGGTATGCTGACATTATTGTTTACCCTTTCGAATATAGTTCTTCATTTATTGAAAAGTAATATATTAGCATATTTATTTTTTATTGGTTGGTTGCCTCTCATATTTGGCGGTTTACTTTTTATTTTAGTGCGAATGGATATCATTGATAGTTATGAATGGGGGAATATTGCATCTCGCATTGGTATTATATGGCTTTTTTTATTTATGTCTCTGGTCATTAATGAAAAAAATTCTCGTTTAAAACGAGATTTATTATCCGCTAATTTAAGGCTTAAATTAGCGAAAGAGGCGGCAGAGGCGGCTAATTCTGTAAAGTCAGAATTTCTTGCTAATATAACCCACGAATTACGTACTCCTATGCACGCTATCTTTAACTTTAGCCAACTTGGATTAAAAAAGGTGGATAAGCTTGAAAAAACAAAATTAAATAAATACTTTTCAAGCATTTTTCAGAGCGCTGAACGTCTAATTAATTTAATTGAGGATGTGTTGAGCTTTACTGAATTGGAGAAAGGAGGCATAAAAATAGATCAATCTGAGCATAATATAAAACCCTTGCTTGAATCTTGTTTGAATGAATTAGATCCTATAACAATAGAATCATCATTAAATGTTAATTTATCTTTCGATGAAGGCCTCAGGCCAATTTGTTGGGATAAAATAAGAATGAAACAAGTGTTTTCAATTTTCATTTCAAATGCCATAAAATATGCTAGTGATGGAAAGTCTCTCTCAATAACAGTTAAGAATGATACTATAACCAAAGACAATAATGAAATTAATTCTGTTCATTTATTTTTTGAAGATAAAGGAATAGGAATTCCAGAACATGAATTAGAAAATATTTTTGAAAAATTTACACAAAGTTCAAAAACGAAAACAGGTGCTGGTGGTACCGGACTAGGTCTGGCTATAGCCAAAAAAATAATAAATCTACATGGTGGCGAAATATGGGCCGAAAACACTAATACTAGTGGTGCACTATTTCATATCAATATACCTGTAGCGACTGTACTAAGTAAGTCCAAAAGACTTTAAGGTTATCCAGCCGAGTTTCAATAGTATTGAATCATCGAATCCTTGATTGTTCCATGCGAGTTGGCACAACTGGGCTGGTAAGGTAAAGGTGATCATCAAAGAGTTGACGGGTAATTGTTTTTTCCTCTGTCGTTCAACCAATCGTTGGCTTTCGTAATGTTGACAATGTGAGCACAATCGATGTCCGCAAGAATGTGGATGACAAGTTTGATGTTCACAACTTTCACATTTCGCCAGCATAAAAAGATTATTCTCCGTTAGGCAGTTTTCCATGACAGATAAGGCACGACGATGTCCAGGCAACAGTTTATCCTGGTATTTTTTGAGAAATGTGTTTTCATATTCTGTCATCAATGAAGAGAGTAAAATCATACTTCGTCCTCCCAGCGAATAGATAACTCATTAATCAGTGATGCTATTTGTTGAAGGACATTGTATTGTGTCACATTGGTGAGATGAGTGTAATGCTTGGTTGTTTTCGGACTACCTCACGCTCCATGATGGATTGGATTTCTCGGAGATCCACGCCCTTTTCCAACAATTGCGTTGCATAACTAAGGCGCAAACTGAGAGTGGTAATGAGGCGAGGTAGGTCACAATCTTCAACCGAGTTTTTAATGGCTTTTTGAATACTAGCACAATCTAATGTTACCATGGTGGAGGAAAAATCAGTTTTTGATTGTGATGGGTAGCCAAATGTTTTCGTAGAAATTACAATGCGAGTTCAGGCAGCGGAACCATTCAACTTTTATCGCCTTTAGAGCAACGAATGTGAACTTGTTGGACATGTGCATTAATATCACCAAGTTTCAATGTTAAGGCTTCGCTCAAACGTATTTCCATGCTGTTAGCCGTTAAAAAGTACACACGATAAGCGGGTTTCGTCACTGCGTTGAGCACCCGTGGGACTTCGGTTTTTGTGAGAATATTTGGTAATGTTTGTTCTTTTGGCGGTTTAACAATATTGACCCAAACCCTCCCTAACACATGCTTGTAGGAAAACTGTAATGCATTACGCATAATATTTACCAGGCTCCAAGAGAGATAATCCAGCAAATAGGGAAAATAGAATTTCAATTGGTCTTTTGTTAAACTATCTGGGCAGCAATCATAATATTTTGCTGTTTTACGAACAACGCGACTATCGCTTTCAATTGTTTTAGGATGAAGCCCTTAAAGCATTAGTGCAACGGGATATTGCTGGTACAATTTTTCGAAACGGGTCTATTCAGTTGAATTCATGGTATTACCTCGATTGATTTACGTTAGCTCTGGGGATCAGAGATAATCAATTCGAGATCGGTGGTGTTGGGTGTTTTGTTTAATCTGCCGCGATAGCGGCTTCGATCAATAAAAAGGATAAAATTCTCAATTCGGATAAATGTTATCGTTTCTTCACACCTTATCTATATCGTAATGCGTCAATACTCGTAAATGCTACAAAAGGAGAATATTGTGAGAAATTTGGCTGTTTTAATATTTCAGACGCTAGACGGTGTTATGCAGTCACCTAGTGATCCTTCTGAAGATCTTTCAGGTGAGTTTGAGCTTGGTGGATGGGCGCGAAAATGTTGGGAGGACGTAATGGAGCAGGTGATGCGTGAGGCAATGGCAAAACCTTACGATCTTTTACTTGGACGAACGACATACGAATTATTTACGGCTAACTTTGTTAGCTTAGGAAATAAAAACCCTGTTGCTACAAAATTGAATAATGCTACCAAGTACGTTGTTACGTCAAACTTAAGTACACTCGAGTGGGAAAACTCCAAGTGCATCACGGGGGATATCGCAGAAGAAGTTTTTAAGCTTAAGAAGCAAGATGGTCCGTTACTGCAAGTCCATGGTAGCTGGAAACTAATTCAGACTCTCCTTGCTCACGAACTCGTCGATGAGTTCCGACTCTGGACGTTTCCCGTTATTGTCGGCGAAGGGAAACGCTTATTTGGGCAAGGTACTTTGCCAACGAACTTAAAGCTGGTTAAAACGGACACTTGTGCTACAGGTGCAATTATGTCTATTTATAAGCGAGCAGATTGATAATTGAACAAAGTCACCAGTTCGTAAAACGCATTACTGGGAAATCTTAAACAAATCTCCTTTTTTATCCATAGTAAATCGAACGTTTGTTTAAGATTACCCTAAATTGGTAGTTGATACTTATTAATCGACAGCCAATGAATAACATTGAGGTAAATTGAAGTAGAAAGCGAAAATTTTTTTAAAGGGCGCTGATGACGAACTCATCAATGATTGTTTTCAGGGATTAATCTTTCTTTGATTGGGCAACCAGTGCTGCTTCATGAAAATATTAAAGAGTTTTATCCAACTTTTATCATATTGCGTGTCCACACACGCATTCAGCTCGGCAATGGCCCGTAGCGCACTGCGCGTAAATTTTTTATGTGGTCTATATTGAATCATGGCGTGAAAAGAATCGATTATCGCACCTAATTTTCCTGCTTCAGAAATTTGATCGCCTTTAAGACCCGCAGGGTAGCCCTTTCCATCTATTCTTTCGTGATGTTCTAACACGATCGCTATGGCAGCATCTGGCGCAGCTAAGGCCATGGCGAGATTAGCACCACGAACAGGATGCTGTTGAATTTCATGGAATTCTTCAGTAGTTAATTTTTCTTTTTTATTGGTTATGTCGGGTATTGCTGCCAGGGCAATGTCATGTAGGCAAATCCCTTGTGCTAAATGGATTGAGTTGATGGGCTCGTCTGCCATATAGTTTAGTGCGAGTCCCACTTCCAGCAAAAATTGCGTATGTGATTTATCCTGATAGGTGTTTCCGTCGGAGATCGTGGATAATAACATTAGAGCATCATTTTGAGACAATTCGTGAATGATTTCCTTTGCGTATATTAAAGGATCACTAATCGTCTTAGGAATAAATAATTCAACCTCAGTATTCGTTGTTATATCACCTTGAGTGGGCACGTCATTGCTATCATTATCAAAAAGATCAATATTTAGATCTTCTTCATTGCTATCCGTGTCAAAAAGATCGATGTTTAGATCAGGTGGAGAGGCGATTGTATTTTGGCGTATATTTTGTGTAATCGATTGAATAGCGGTTTCAATGCCTTGATCTAGCTTATTCACATCACCGGCCATCAATATGTTTTGCAAAGAGACCAAGATATTTTGAGTTTCCTGCATATCGATAACCATACTGCGTTCTACATCTCTCGCCAAGTGAACTATGCGGTCCATGAGCAATAATAAACATTCACTCATTCGTGAGGGAAAACACCGCCATTGCAGTAATAAATCCAGTACTTTGAGGCAATCATCTAGGCTTTCCGACAAAGGGGTCAGGTTGAGTTTAGTTGAACTTACCCATAATTCATCAAAATATTGATGAATGATATGTAAGTCATCTTGGCTGAAAGCGGAATTTTCAAGTGCAATAATACAACCTTCAGCTTCTTGAAAAGCAATCTCCATTTGCTCTCTATACTCAGATATTAATTCTCGATCTACTTCAACCTGGAATTTCATGCTCATCTTGGCAACCTAGCAATTATGATTCCGTATCGGTATGTTAATCGTAAATTATTGCCATAAAGTCAGATTGGCAACTCAGTAAAAACTAAACCCGAACTACACTAAGGGAATGATGTGATGGACACCCCTTGAATATCGGTGTCGCAATGCACCAAACTGATTATGTAACTATCAGTTAATTAAAAAGGAGCGTCCATCATGAATTATCATAGTCTCATTGCCATTGATTTAGCAAAAAATTCGTTTCAAGCCTGCGTGCTGGATCAACACTCTAAAGCCATAAAAAATATCAAGCTATCTCGAGCCAAATTGCTACCCTTTGTATTACAACAACATGCTCAAAAGGTTGCCATGGAGTCTTGTTATTTGGCAAACTATTGGGGGAGACTCTTTCAGCAACATGGATTTACTGTGCAGTTAGTGCCTGCCCAACATGTTAAAACCTTTGTATGTGGCAGCAGGAATGATAAAAATGATGCGTTGGCTATTGCTGAGGCGAGTCAACGACCCAATATCAAATTTGTTCGTGTTAAATCTATTGAACAACAAGATATACAATCCCTGCATCGTGTTCGTGAACGATTGCTAGCGAGCAGATTACGTTTAAGTAATCAGGTCCGTGGGCTACTCAGTGAATATGGTATTGTTGGGGCCCATAGTAATGACACTTGGCCATCGGGCCTTTAATGCTATCGAGCTAGCAACTAGCCGTTTACCTGATCTAATACTGCTGGATATTGGGTAATCTTAAACAAACGTTCGATTTAGTCCATAGTAAAATAAGTAATTTCAATTAATCCAATATCTTAGCACAGTTTTCTTTTCCCAATTTTTCAAGTAAAAACCGTCGTGAAAATGGGAAAGAAAAAACGCTGTAACTTCATATATTGAAAAAATATACCGGTTTTCCTATGGATAAATATGGGGTTTTGTTTAGGATTTCCCAAGATATCTCAATTTAATTGAGTTAGTTTGAAACAAACCATACCTTTTTTATTTAGTAATTGACATATGCATTGGAGCGAACTCCAAGCTTGATATTTCTTATCTAATAATTTAAACCGTTGAAAAATTGCAATTTATGTTTTTATGTAATTTGATTAAAGTAAAAACTCGTAAGTCCGTTACTAAATTAAGTAAATGCCCAATAATATAGATATGAGTACTTGAAACGTAAATTTATGTGATAAAGCAAATTAAAAATGAAAGTTAATCTACCTGTCTCAAATAACATGCAAGAATTTAATGAGGATACTATTCTGGTCTCTACAACAGACTTGAAAGGTGTTATGACCTCTGCAAATAAAGATTTTGTTGATATCAGTGGGTACTCTAGAGATGAGCTTGTTGGTACAAGCCATAATATTGTTCGTCACCCAGATATGCCTCCTGCGGCCTTTGCTGATTTGTGGGAGACACTCAAGGCTGGTAAATCTTGGATGGGGATTGTTAAAAATCGTTGTAGGAATGGAGATCACTACTGGGTAGATGCTTATGTTGCACCACTCTATGAAAACGGCCAGTTAGTAGCTTACCAATCAGTTCGGGTAAAGCCTCAAATAGAGCGTGTTAAACGTGCTGAAAAGCTTTATGCACGCATACAAAAGGGCAAGCCTTTAACTAGACATTGGCTCCCTCGTTTTGGTCTATTACATAAAATCTGGCTTGGATCTGGTCTAGGGCTATTAGTCACAACGGGCATGATTGTGTTACTGGGCTCAGAATCAGTATTTAATATTGTTGTAAGTATGTTAACAGGAGCAATCGTTGCTGGTATATTTAGTTTCTATACCTTAAGACCATTAATATCACTGGCAAACAAAGCAAGAGATATAAACAACAATCCAATAATGCGAGCTGTTTATAGTGGCCGTGATGATGAAATAGGTGATTTGGAATCGTCAATGGTAATGCTGGAAGGCACACTTACTACTGTAATTAAAAGAGTGGATCAGTTTGCTGAAGAATTGGGTACAATGTCAAATGATGCTTCCAATACTTCCAAACAAGCCGGTGAATTCGCTTTACAGCAAGAATCAGAAATCAACATGATTGCTTCAGCTGTTAATGAAATGAGCTCAAATACAGAAGAAGTGGCAAATATTGCAATGGATGCAGCCAACGCCGCCGAATCTGCTGATGAGCAAGCACGTACTGGACAACAGGAAGTTAACAAAACAACCGAGACCATGTCTACGCTCGCAAATGAAGTCGAAAACGTTGTTTCTGTTGTTCAAAAGTTAGAAGAAGCTAGTATTAATATTGGTTCAGTTTTAGATGTCATTCGTGGTATTGCAGATCAAACCAATTTATTGGCCTTGAATGCAGCAATCGAGGCCGCACGCGCAGGTGAGCAAGGACGCGGTTTTGCGGTGGTCGCCGATGAAGTACGAACCCTTGCAAACCGTACTCAAGAGTCAACGCAGGAAATTCAGAACTTAATTGAACAATTACAAACAAGTGCGCGAGCGTCAGTAGATGCTATGGCTCGGGGTGGAGAACATACGAAAATGAGTTTGGAGCAAGCCAATAAAGCTGGTGAAGCGTTAAACGAAATTACTAAGGCAGTTAATAATATCAGCGTTTTAAACAAGCAAATAGCAGCGGCAAGTAATGAACAAGGTAATGTCTCCAGCATGCTAAATGAGAATGTACAACGAATCACTATTATGTCCCAGGATGCAGCGCAGAAATCTCAACTCGCATCCAAGAAAAATAATGAGCTAGTAGAAGTATCAAACAATCTGGACGAGCTTGTTCAACATTCTGGAATTCGTGGGGTGCGTTGATTAATCCGCAGGGATAGCGTCTTAAATAATTTTTAGTATCAACACGAAAGAACGAAGCTAATGGCAATGGCTTAATACATTTCATTTGAACTTCCTATAAAATTCTAGTTGATTATGATCGATCGATATCCTACTCTAGGGCGTCACCCGCTATTAAATACTAAATCTCGAAGGTCTGTTTATCTTAAGTGTTATAAAACAACTGCCACTTAGCTAATGTGTGTAATTCTTGCTCCCAGTTTTTAAGGCAGTTGTCTTATAACACTTAAGATTAGTTGCCATTTAGATTCTTTCCGATTAATGGCTGAATTTGGTAATAAGTCATTCGGGATTATATTAAATTGGAGAGAATTAACTCACCTCACTGGAAAATTCTCCCTTGTTACAATCAATACTTAAAGCATGTGAATCAAATGAGTTTTGCTAGTCACACTTGTGCAAATTACTTTCGTAGCTATCTTAATTCTCACTTTTGGCGTTCAGCTAGTTTCTTATTAGAGATTTTCTCCGTAAGAATTAAATTAGCAACTTTGGAAGGTTGATCGAGTTGTACAAAATGCGCTGCATTCCCAACTAAATTAAGCTCTGAATTTGGCAGAATCTCGTTCAATTTTTCAGCCACTTTACTATTTAGATACGGATCATCTTTTCCAAAGATGATTTTTACATATCCAAAATATTTATATAATTTTTGTTTCTTATTTAATCGGATTTTTGCTTCTTGATTTAATACATTATTTAACTGAAAGAAAGAAGTTCGAATGTTCATTGCTTGATGCGTTAAGACTGGAACCATTGTTTCCTTTATTTCTTCACTATAAAAAAACTTATTTAGTTGATTTTGAAATCCTGTTCTCCATCCATAATTACTAATTTTCGCGCCTGTTCTAATAATGGACCGCTTTAAACTTGGTGTCGAAAACGTCTCGATTGCTTCAGGCGTCCGTAAAACTTCCATAGGTTGATAATATGTATTTAAAAGTACGAGCATATCCATTTTATTAGGATTATTAATGGCCCAGTCAATTCCCGGTGGACCAGAAGCATCATGTAGAACAAGTGATACTTTCTCAAAATTAAAATATGCAATGATAGTTTCTAGGTCATGATAAAGACTCGCTGAATTATAAATATGATCATCGGGTTTATCTGATTTCCCCCATCCCAGAAAGTCAAAGCTAATAACTCTATATTGTCTTGAGAGTTTCGGGGCAACTTGATCATAAATATGTAAGCTATCAGGAAATCCATGTAAAAGGAGAATAACCGGTTTATCTAATTTGCTTGTCCTAGAAAACTCACGTGCATATAAGCTATAAGGCCCACGAGGAACTCGATGTTCAAAAAATTTATTAATTTTACGGTAGCTAGTATCGTATTTTTGATACTTGTCTTCATAATACTCTCTTGTTAAAAGATTTGTGGTGGGTATACCTACCATCGGAACAAGCACTGAGTTGATCCCACAACCTGAGATAAAAAAGAAAAGTGGTAAAATAGAGTATATTTTGTTCATATTATTCTCCCGCTTGAGGGTATTCTTAAAATAGTTACTATTAATATAATAGTCAATAGCATTTTTATATTTAATTAATTATCATTTGGGGATGAGCAAGAAATATGATAATCGCTGTCCAGTTGGTCGCACTATTAACGCAATCGGTGATGGATGGTCTGTATTAATTCTGAGAGATTTATTTCTCAATGAGGCCTGTAAATTTCAAGACTTTCAACAATCTTTGCCTAAAATTGTTCCAAGTACTCTTTCTCATCGATTGAAAAGACTGGAAGCTGATAATTTAATCGAAAGAGAAGTGTATGAAGAACATCCGATAAGGGTGCAGTATAAGTTGACGAAAAAGGGTAAGTCTTTAGGGCCTATTATGCTGGCGTTAAAAAAGTGGGGTGAGCAAAATCCATAAGAATTATTTATTCAATTAATTTAAAGCTGAATTCGATGGTGATTAAACGTAGTTATGGAGTTTATTAACAACAGCTAAAAACTAATTACGAGACTCGTTTATCTGACTGATAGATCCACAAAAGAAAAAGCGATATAAATTTATGAAGATTGAACCGATTGTATTGGAAGGTAATTACGTTCGTTTGGAGCCACTTTCTAAGATACATAAAGAAGGACTTTGTAAGGCGATTTATGACGGAGAACTGTGGAAGTTGCACATAACTCTGGCTCCTCATCCAGATAATATAAATGAGTTCTTGAATAATGCTCATGAAGCTTATGAAATCGGAAATGGGCTCGCGTTCGTAACAATCGATAAAGAGACCGACCATATCGTTGGTTCTACTAGGCTCATGAAATTTAATTGCTCTAATAAACGAATAGAAATTGGATATACTTTTCTTGGTAAATCGTGGCAACGAACTAGATTTAATACAGAAGCCAAGTTATTAATGCTTACCCATGCATTTGAGTCTTTAGAGTTAAATCGAGTTGAATTTCTTACAGATTATCTAAACAATAGATCTCGCCAAGCTATTTTGCGTTTAGGGGCAAAAGAGGAAGATATCCTTCGCAATCACATGATTATTCCGGATGGTCGAGTAAGAGATTCAGTATTGTACAGTATTATTAAAAACGAATGGCTGGGCATTAAACGACATTTATCATGGAAACTGATCTAAAAATTAATAACGAGATATCAAGTGATTGCAAGTTTGCTGATATTTATTAGTAGCGGGTTACACTATCCATTTAATCGGTAGCATGCTTCAACAATGATTTTCCTAGGGAGGGGGGAATGTGGATAATACAATTCAAGTAAATGGTATAAAAGCATTATTATTTGGTGTTTTGGCAATACTTTTTCAAATGGGATTTTTTTATATTATTTGGATGAATCCGTTTGTGAACGAAATATCCATCGAGTTTTCTAATCATTCGTCTGTTAAACCCTATGAATATTTCGGTGGTTTAGATAACTGGATGCGATTGAGAACTTTGTACCTTATTTTGATGTTAGCAATTATGATAAAAGTATTTTTAATGTTTTATACAAATTTACCCGGTAGTAATTATTGGCAAAAAGGCCTTTCTTTTGGCTTGTTTCTCAGCATTATTAAATCAATTCCTGATGCGTTTAGTACATGGACACTTATTGTCTATCCAAACGAACTCATCATTTTACAGCTCGTCAATGGCATCATTGGATACTTATTCTTTGGTGTTATGGTATCTGCTCTTTATCATTATTTTAGTGTAATCAAATCACAGCCTGCATTGCAATCTAGTTGAGCAAAAAAGTGACTAAATACGAATTATATTTATGTGATGTTTCCGGGAAAAATGAGCCCATTGCAAAAATAGAATCTATTTCGCAATTCAACTCGTTTTCGATTGAAGATAGATTTGACGACCATGGGTGGAACAGATTAAATGGAATCGGAAAGATCGCTTCTGCCACTGATCCAAAAAGATATATTATCCATTCTATAAAGCATACCATTTACTATGATAAAGATGACTTACTCATTCAATGTTGGCTAAATCTTGAACCTCATCAAGGTGAAACTTCTCCGGCTTGGAAACAACAATGATTTCGATTCGAACAGGTCAACTAACAGACCTAGAAACATTGGTTTTAATGTGGCAGTTAATTGATCATCACGTGATAAATGAAACTCAAAACATTTATCTCAAAGAAAGAGTTGTAAATTATACTTCTGAATTAGAAAATACTATACAAGAAATATTGAGTGATAATAATGCTACGCTATTCGTTGCAGTAAAAGACGGCAATATTATTGGATTTATTACTGCTTATATAGAGAGACTTCCTTGGTTTACACCATCTACGGGTCTCTTGGGGTCGTGTTGAGTTAACGAAACAGAAAGAAACTATGGTGTTGGTAGGCAGCTAGTGAAACAAGCGGAACTTTGGCTAAAGGAAAGAAAGGTATTTAATATCCAAGTTTGTTGGGATAACGGAAATGAAGTAGCAAACGCTTTTTGGGCATAAAATGGCTATTGTATTAGTCAGTTTAGAGGATTAAAAAATTGTGAGTATTAACTGTATCAAACTAAAAAATGAACTCTGACTACGCTAAAACTTTCGGGTAATGTTTGGCGATGGAAATCAAATGGAAATAATTTTTGAATAAAATAGTTTTCATCTTCGTAGTTATTATCTCAATATATTTTGGGGGTGCATTGATTGGTTTAAAGTATTTTTTACCAGAAATAGTATTTAAAACAATCCCAGATGTAGCTTCAAATGAAACAAGTCGTACTGTGGTATCTTTTGAAGATAGTCAGGCTCTTATTCGGCAGTATGGTAATATTTTAATTCCAAAATGTATTATTTTCTTTCCAGGTCAGCATGGTGGGATTTTGAGGTATGAGTCAGAAATATTTAAGCAGGTTACTGAAAAGGGTATAACAGTTTATTCCGTGTCTTATCCCGGTTTTGAAGGCGCTGAAGGAAAGTCTACATTTAGTAATATTGAAAAAGCATCGTTGGTAGCTGTAAATTTCATCAACGAAAATACGTCCTGTAAAATAAGTGACGCTGTTTATGTTGGCCGCTCGCTTGGTGCATCTGTGGCTTTGATAGTGGCAGAAAGATTAAAGCCAAAGGGCGTTTTGTTAGATTCTGTGTCGTCATCCCTATCTAGGGCAATAAGAGTGAAATTTCAAAGTAATGTATTCACCAAGCCTTTAAATATACTTCCCGTAGAATCATTGATAGGGCAAGATATAGTGATTTCAGAGTCTTTGGGGCAATTGGAGGCACTTCCTATTGTTATATTCCAAAGTGAAGAAGACAGGATAACGCCGATTTCTGATGTAAAATCAATATTAGCCAAATATGATAATATCTCCTTATTCACAGTGCCAAATGGGGAACATGTGGACACGCACGTATTGGCAGGTGCAAAGTATTTTGATGAGTTGGTTAGGTTAATAGGCCAAATCGATTTCAAAAAGTAATATCAAAATAAGTTCTCGATCATGTATTAGTTTTGTATTATGAGGAAAAATGGAAATTATTTTATTACGACATGGTAAGCCAAAGATTCCTCCTTTAAAGAGAATAAAAGCTTCTGTATTCTGGCAATGGGTTGAGTCTTACAATACCTCTGGTTTGTGTTCGTCTTCAGTTCCAACAGATGATGCATTTTCTATTGCCAAGAAATGTGATGCTGTTGTTTGCAGCGAGCTACTTAGATCTATTGAATCTGCTAAAGTATTAGGCATTAATAACATTTCGTTAAAAAGCACACAATTCAACGAAGCTGGAATACCTATGGCGAATTGGAAGTCCCCAAGATTGTCACCTAAAATGGGTCGTGATTTTCAGAATGTTGTGGTTGCTTGGTTATTCTAAAAATTCAGAATCATTGAAAGAAAGTAAATCGAGAGCATTGCAATCAGCAAATATTCTCATTGAATTGGCAGATAAACATGGTCGTGTTCTTTTTGTTGGTCACGGAGTCTATAATAGACTTTTAGCAAATGAATTGAAGTCAATGGGTTGGTCAGGTCCTAAAAGTCCTGGCTCAAAATATTGGAGTTTTGGTGTCTATGGCAGCACAAAAATATAACAATAGTTGTCAGGTTATGCTAGATATTAATGTACTCTAAATATCAGCTCTCTGACAGCTTCTTGTCATTAATTCTATATAGATTAAAGTCGGCGAAGTACGTGATAGAATTACCCAGAACACCTTTCTATTAAGGGATACCCAATCTTGGTGCAAAAGTCGAAAAGGAAAATTTGTCTGGAGGGGGGGGTTGTTGCGCTCCTAGACTTGATGAACTGTTTGCGACAGAGCTCTCTATGTAATAACTTTCAAAAGCTAAAAACAATATGATTAACTCATTTTCGGTCAGTAATTATCGATCAATATTAAATTTGGTAACTCCACTATATCAATTGAATGTAATTATGGGTCCCAACGGAAGCGGCAAATCAAATTTATATAAATCCCTGCGACTTTTGGCGGAAACTGCAAACGGGGGTGTAATTGGTGCGCTGGCTAAAGAAGGTGGTCTTGATTCCGCTTTTTGGGCTGGCCCCAAAACAATTAGTAAAGGTATGAAAAACGGTACTGTTCCGATACAAATTACCGTAAATAAAGGAGCTGTTCGCTTAAAATTAGGATTTTCAGGAGAAAATTTTAGCTACTGCGTCTCTCTTGGGCTCCCACCTCCCCCAGCAATAGACCCATATAACCCTGCCTATGAACCTACTAAATTTAATTTGGATCCGGTAATAAAAAGGGAATGTATTTGTGCTGGCCCATCTTATAGACCTTCGAGTTGCTTAGTCGATAGAGACCGGACGGTCGTAAAAATTAGATCAGGTAGAAAATGGGAAGTTTTGGCCAACCACGTGGACACCTACGATAGTATCTTAAACGAAATAGCAGATCCAGAAAGAGCACCAGAAATATTTAACATACGCGAAACCATTAAAAACTGGTGTTTCTATGACCACTTTCGTACAGATAAGGATTCAAAGATAAGAATTCCAAAAATTGGTACAAGAACACCCGTGCTCGATCAAGATAGGCATGAATTAGCTGCCGCATAACAAACAATTCACGAAATTGGTGATAAAGAAGCACTCCACGAGTCTATAAATGATGCGTTTCCCGGTTCACGAATAGAAATTAATGTTGATTCTGGGTCAAGATTTTCAATTCGTTTTCATCAATATGGACTCCTACGCCCACTGAGTGAACCAGAATTGTCAGATGGAACATTAAGATATTTATTATTGGGAGCGGCATTATTGACACCTCGTCCCCATTCACTTTTGGTTCTAAACGAACCTGAAACGAGCTTACACCCTGATTTATTACCTGCCTTGGCTAAATTGATAATTAAGGCATCCCAAAAAAACTCAGGTTTGGATTGCATCTCATTCATCTCGTTTAGTTGCTGCCTTGAACAAAGACCCGGAGTGTCACTCAATAGAACTTGAAAAAGAGTTAGGTCAAACAATTATTTATGGTCGTGGAATGCTTGATGAACCCGCTTGGTATTGGCCAGATAGTAAGCGCTGATTTTAGCAAGTCATTAATAACTATAAATTAGCGGTCGATTTCCCATAGCGGTGAACGAAACGGAGCATCACTAAGTTTTCTTTTCCAATGAGTACGCTCACCCGTGGTATGCTAAACCGGGTACTATCTCAAATTACCGAACATAAAGAATTTTAGTAATAATTTAGGATCAGGTCTTGATTCGTACTGTTGTCCAATTTCTTTATTTGAACTGAGCGTCCATACATCGCTTTGTACCGCTTTCATTGGAGCAAAAAGTTCTTTCAATTTCTCATTTGCACGAATTGCAGCCATTTGAATTTAGAGTGTGATTTTCAGTTATGTAAAATACTTAAACCAAATTAGGGTAATCTTAAACAAACGTTCGATTTAGTCTATAGTAAAATAAGTAATTTCAATTAGTCCAATATCTTAGCACAGTTTTCTTTTCCCAATTTTTCAAGTAAAAACCGTCGTGAAAATGGGAAAGAAAAAACGCTGTAACTTCATGTGTTGAAACAATATACCGGTTTTCCTATGGATAAATATGGGGTTTTGTTTAGGATTTCCCTACCTTCAACCACATAATTTACATTAATTGCTTAGCTAACTCTGGGATATTGACCATTTTCCCTTTATAACCAAAACTGCTGTTACGTGCTGTTACATCAACCCAACGGTGTTTTGAAAGATGCGTAATTATATCTGCAGTAATACCATCAGAAAAATACTCCTGTGCTGCTTCGCTAGAAAGATTTGCAAATGGAAGTATCGCTACAGCTGATTTTTCGAGAAGATAATCTTGTTGGGATACTACTTGTTGTTCAGTCTCTGCAGTTGCTAAATGCGAAGCGGTATCTAAAGTTTGTGATTCATGTGCTTTTTTTTGAGAGATTGCTTCACCCATTGGCTTGAGCTTGCCAATAAATCAAAATCCTTTTTTATGAATAGTACGAATATATTTTTGCGCCTGACCACTATCACCCAACACCTGCATAGCAGATTTGATCCGACTACTTAACGCTGCTTCAGAGGCAATTCGACCTCGCCATATTTTTTGATTAATCTCTTCCTTTGTTATCATTCGATCACCATTGTTTACCAACAATGCCAATAGTTCGATGACTTGAGGCTCAGCAGGAATGGTTACACCATTCTTAGTTAACTCAAAACAATCTGTATCTAAAACAAATTCGTCAAATCGGTAGCGCATAAATCCTTTGAGTTACATTATTAATTTAAATAATAGCTTAATGTAATTGAGGAACAGTTGGTCCCTCGAATAACAGTCGCAAATACGTTCGGTATTGTAAAATTTGTTGCACCAATAAATCAGGATTTTTTGTGACCAAAGACATTACAATCCCACCTTCTACAACAGCCGTTAACATATCTGCTAACTCAGCCAACGAGACTTCAATCTTCATAGAATAGCGTGACGCGATATGTTCAAGCCTATCAAGGAATAATTTACGCCAAGATATAATTCCTTCAGCAGTTAACGCTAATACTTCTTCTTCAAATTGCATACTTTCATAGGCAAACGATGCAACTAAACAACCCGGGTGACCGTTTGGCAAATCAGCCATGGCTTCTGACAGCAGTTTCAAAAATATCAACATTTGTTGAAACGGGTCTTCACTTAAGGAATCTGCACGTTCAAACAAAGAATTGAAAAATTTATCATCCTGAACGAGATAACGCTGGATCAACGCACCCGCTAATTCATTTTTCCCTGAGAAATGATAAAAAAAACCGCCTTTAGTTATCTTTGACTGTTGAATAATTTCATCAATGGAAGTCGCTGAAAATCCTTTCTGCAAAATGATACCTTCTGCAACTGAAAGAATTTTCTCACGTGTCATATCCCCCTTACTGCCCATTTATTAATCTCCTGAGTCTTATTTACTATACCGCTGGTACAGTTTTTTATTGTAATGCATTCGAGCTGATCAGGGTAGCGCGAGCAAACACCATGTAAGATATTGAATATATTGATAAATATTAAATATTTTGAGAAAAGTAACAACAGTTCACTAGATAAAAACGGGGTAGATTCGTAAAGTTATAAGTACCAATTGGACATTTCACAACGAACTTTACATTAATAAATAAGGAGCAAGTTATGCCAACCCCAATCGAAATTATACTAGATCCGATATCCATTTTAATCATAACCCTGTATGCCACGTTAATGTTGTGGGAGGGATTGTTTCCAGGACGAATATTAAAAGTAAATAATGGCTTGAAGATTCGTGGATTGATCGCCTTTATCACTTTCTTTTTTCTATCATCATACCTTCCCCTGTTTTGGGATCAATACTTGATTAACTATCAATTATATGATTTAAGCCATTTAAAACTATGGCAGGCCACTGTTATAGGACTTTTGATTTATGAATTTGGTGTATACATTTGGCACCGTGTTATACATAAATCAGATTTTCTATGGAGAACCTTTCATCAAATGCATCATAGTGCTGAAAATCTAGATACCTATGGGACATTCTACTTTAGCCCCATGGATATGATTGGTTGGACATTGCTAGGTAGTTTGAGTTTAACCGTAGTTGTTGGTGTTGATCCACAAGCAGCAACAACAATTATTTTGCTCACCACTTTTTTTGCTATTTTCCAACACGCCAATATTAAAACTCCTGTTTGGCTTGGTTATATTATTCAACGTCCTGAAAGCCATACGATACATCATGCAAAAAATGTCCATGCTTTCAATTACTCGGATTTACCAATTTTTGATATTTTATTTGGTACCTTTAAGAATCCCAAAGGTTATGAAGCTGAAACTGGATTTTATGATGGTGCATCAGCGCGAGTGGTAGAAATGTTGTTATGCAAAGACATTGGTCAAGCAAGCAATAAATATCATACTGCATCAGCTAAAACTTTAGATATCGAAATCGTAAAAGCATAAAAAGGGAGAATAATCATGACTAAATACAGAAAACTATTACCACAATTATCAAACGAAACATTTTTAACTGATGGGGGGCTTGAAACAACGCTTATTTTCCAGGAAGGTTATGAGTTACCGCACTTTGCAGCTTTTGATCTATTAAAAAATTCAACCGGCAAGAAGACCTTGAAGAAATACTATCGTCAATACCTAGACATTGCTAAAAAAAATAAATTAGGCTTCATTCTGGAAAGTGCTACATGGCGGGCGAGCGCAGATTGGGGGAAAAAATTAGGTTATAGCTTAGAAGGTCTTACAAAAATGAATCAACTCGCCATACAATTGTTATCAGCCATCCGCACTGAATATGGAGAAGATCACGGCAGCATCGTCATAAGTGGTTGTGTAGGACCGAGAGGTGACGGGTATAATCCAGCTGAAATAATGACAATTGAGGAAGCAGAAAAATATCACACTCCACAAGTAAGTGCATTTTCTGATTCAGAAACCGATATGATTTGCGCAACTACTATGACCAATATTCAAGAAGCTATTGGAATTTGTCAAGCTGCTACCAATTGTGGATTACAGATAGCAATTTCTTTTACAGTTGAAACTGACGGTAATCTGCCCACAGGTCAATCAATACGAGATGCCATTATTAGTCTTGATGAAGCCACAAACAATACGCCTGCTTATTACATGATTAATTGCGCTCACCCAAGTCATTTTGATCATGTATTGGATGCAAACGAACCTTGGGTGAAACGAATTCATGGCCTTAGAGCAAATGCTTCAAACAAAAGTCATGCTGAACTCGACGAAGCAGAAGAGTTAGATGATGGAAATCCAGACGAACTTGGACGCCAGTATCAACAATTGAAGTCTATACTCTCAAACCTGAATGTACTTGGTGGTTGCTGCGGTACGGACCACCGACATATAGAAAAAATTTGTACAGCCTGTTCACATAGATAAATGCATGTGTTTCAGTAATAAATTTGGCATACATAAATAGGGTAATCTTAAACAAACGTTCGATTTAGTCCATAGTAAAATAAGTAATTTCAATTAATCCAATATCTTAGCGCAGTTTTCTTTTCCCATTTTTAAGGTGTTTTTCACGTGATAATTCGGGAAAAGAAAATGTGGTTGAGGCATTGATTTTATTAACTAAGCTTAATTTGCCCACACTTTTTTATGCTCTCCCATTATGTCATGAGAAATAATGCGGCTTTTAAACTGGAACAGTTGTTTACGTAAAGGGTTCGAGTGAAGCAATGAATCCAGTAAGGGGTGTGGTAAAACCAGGGCTTTGATTAGGCGCTGTTTCATTCTTCAAAAACGCAAGTTAACACTGAGATTTCTAAGTGGTAGGCCTTCAAGGGTACGGAAACTTATCGCGAGTCAAGCTTGTAGATTGTTAGTTTATGCAGTAAGATTTATATTGTCTATTGGCAGATACTGGCTTAGGAGAGATCCCTTTTCGTGTTTTTCGATTTTTTTCGCTTTATTCAGGTTTAAGGCCTATTTGTTTTAGAAACAATTGATGTCCTTCTTCTTGTATCACTTGCTGATACATGGCATTGACGTTAACTGGAAAACGATTATTAAATCCGGACATTCCCCTATATTTTCCTACATTAATTTGATTCATCATTTCACGGTCGGTTAGACCTTGGGCGTAATATTTCTTCACTTCTTTATATAACATTGCCAGATAATTGCGCATATAATCCAAACCAGACTTATCTGTTAAGGGGCCATGACCAGGTATGACATGTGTAATATCAAGATGCATCAACATATCCAGAGTTTGCGCGTTTCCCTTGGTATTTGCATGCTGGAGCCCTGGAGTGCGTTTATGGAAAAAAACATCGCCGGTGGCAATTGTTTTTAGCTCAGGGATATAAACCATCAGATCGCCATTGGTATGCGCATGTTGTGGATGGATAAGTTCAAAGGTTAAACCACCAATATTGAATACTTCACCTCCATTCACCAGTGTATTGGGTAAGACCGCTTTGGTATCGTCATGTGCTCCCTGGGTCATGTTGTTCAATCTCTTAATGGCTCGACTTGAAGTTTTGTTCGCCATCGCTTTCATCTTGGGATGAGCAATAATTTTTGGCTGCGGCGTTAACTCGGAAAAAGCCTGATTACCTAACCAATGATCAGGATGAAAGTGGCTGTTAATCACATGCGTTACTGGTTTATTGGTGATTTTCTTGATCTCATTGATGACCATACGCCCGATCCTAACCGAACTTCCCGGATCAACCACCACTACTGACGAGTCTGTGATGAAAAATGTTATATTGGAATTAAAGCCCTGGTTTTTAACTGTTTGTTGATTCAAATCCCCGATCAACACATATACCTGCGGGTTGATTTTATGCAAGTTTGGGTTCGACAGACTTGGGACAGCAGCCACCACTTGGCCTACCTTTAGGAGTAATGCAATAGATAAAGTCACAACTCCAACCATATTCGATATAGTTAACCCTGTTTTTCTCATCTTTTTTACCTCCTGATACTAAAATATACACCCAGATTGCTGAGCTTATCAGGATTCATTTTCTACCGAGATCAGTTTTCATATAAATAAGTGCAACCATGTTACCAATTCTATTTTTCTAACTTAAATTTCTTAGGCGAATACTCAAGACCTGAATACAATGACATAGCCGAAGTGCTTTCCATTAAATACTAATATTTTAATTTCTGGCAGAGCATGTTTTTCAAAGCAACTTAACCTCTATTATTAGTTTTAATCCGCAAATTCTAGTTCTTCTTGAATAGCACTTATTCCAGCTTGAGCACAGGCTCCATCAATACTATCTTTCTCAGATTTTCCAGGCGGAGCACCTGAAACGCCAATGCCTCCAATACTTGATCCCTGATGACGGATTAGTACACCACCGCCAACAAGCAAAGCACCAGGGTTATGCTGCACTTGATTTGGAATAATTCCATCTTTTAATAAACCGGCCAAATCTGATGTTGATTGACGGAAGCTATTTGCCGTCCAGGCTTTCCTAATCGCAGTCTCGGTTGTATGAGGTCCAGCAAACCTATCTCTAAGATAGGCTTGAAGGTTACCACCTCTGTCTACAACCGCAACAGCTACCGAATACCCTTTAGTCCTGCAGTCCTTTATTGCTTCCCATGCTGCTTTAGATGCTAATTCAAGAGATAGCGTCTTGACAGAATATAATGCTGCCTCCTCTTTAGCGTGTAGTAAGTTAGAAAATAAGACTAACAAGCTAATAATAAATAATTTATTTTTCATCCCTTTCTCACAATGTTATCTGAAGTAAGTATCATTACATATGGAATGTAAATGTTTTATCTTAAAAAAGACAAATAACATTGAAAAAAAGACAAATACCTAAAGACCCTTATGCATATACTCGCGAGGTGTGAGTCCAGTTACTTTTTTAAACATATTTGAAAATGCACTACAGCTACTGTACCCTAAGCTTATTGAAATGGTAGTAACCGAATCCCCTGCTTTTATACGTTCAATAGCATGCAAAATTTTAACTCTATGACACCACTGCGTATACGACACTCCGGTTTGCCTCTTAAAAAGACGCGCCAAATTCCGCTCGCTTGCACCACATTGTTTACCCCACTCATCCAATGAAATATTGATTAATGGATTATCAAGTACAATTGCACATAATTTGGAAAGTTTTGGATTGATTGGAATTACAATCGGGCAAGTTTCGTACTCCATTTTTCTTAAATGGTCTAACAAAACATCATTAAGCCTAGATTCGGGAGAATCTAGAGAATATGCATTACCGGACAACACTGATTCGTAGGTTAATTCTTTAATGAGTGGCTTTATTTTAACGACACCTGAAGATAAAGGTATGCTTTTAGCGGCTTGCGGATCTATATATATAGATTGGTATTCGACAGCTTGTTCAGCATAGACCTCATGAAAAGCACCAGATTGAATCCATATTGCATTTCCAGGTGACACAGTCCAACATTTTCCATCCACTGTAACTTTTATTCTTCCTTTGACGGTAAACAGCAGCTGACTTCTTGAATGCTGATGCGATGGTATTAAATGAGGCTCAGAAATAACTGCAGAGTTTGTCAACAAACGACGATTCGAATCACATATTTCTCCTTCGGAAGAAGCGGAGAGCTTGAGCATAGAAATATTTTCCTCTTAATAGGGTCCCCAATTTTTCACATTAAATTTTTCTTTCATTTCAAAATCAGATAATCCTTCTTCAAAATACTTTTTAACCTCGCTATGAAGTAATTCTACATAATCTATCATACCTTCAATGCCAGTTTTGTCTGTTACAGATCCGTGTCCTGGAATTACTTTGACAAAATCTAGCGCTAAGAACTCAGATAATACTTTTAAATTACCCAAAGGACTTGCATCTTGAAATCCCGGAGTTCGTAAATGAAAGAGAATATCACCGGCAATTAAAACCTTTTCTTGAGGTAAATAAATAGCGATATCTCCTAGGGTGTGCGCATGATTGGGGTGAATTAATTGTAATTCTAATCCATCAATCACTAGTTTTTCTTTTCCAGATATTATTTTATTGGGAAAAACAAGTTCTGTGCCTTGATTTTTACCTTTGGTGAGATTTGATATGATTTTTATCCAACGTTCTCCGATTTCTACTGCCGTATCGTACATTATTTCATGGCCGATAATTCTTGGTTTAGATGGCAGATTGCTAAACGCATGATTACCCATCCAATGATCGGCATGATGATGGCTATTTATCACATGTGTAATTGGTTTGTCTGTGATCGCTTGAATTTGTTCAATAACCATTCTTCCAATCTGTAAGGAGCCGCCAGGATCAATGACGATGACACTCTTATTTGTGATGATAAAAACCATATTTGAAATGAATCCATCATTATCCTCATTGGGAATATCCATATCTCCAATGAGTGCATAGATCCTATTACTGACTTTATTCATGTTTGGATTGTTTAAACTGGGAATAGACACGGAATTAGCGAATGTTACATTAATATTAAAATTCATCATTAATATCGTTACGATCAAAGATAAGAATGGTTTGGAAATAATGATTAATTTCATTAGTTATATCCTAATGTAGGTTAATTATTTATCAGATTAAATGGCTTTTTAGTTTAAAAGCCACTTTATCTAATAAAATGAAATTTATATTACTTAGGTTCCTTCTTTCGAAACTTTTTATGACATCCTTTACATGCTTTGAAGGTTTTATCAAATTGGTTTTTTATTTTGTCTATATTCCCTGTATTTGCTACTTTAGCGAGTTTATTAGCTTCATCCTTAAATATGTTAGCGCGTTTTTTAACTTCATCTGGCTGTTCAAAAAACTCTGATTTTATTCGTGTTTCCTTCCAACCTTTACCTTTTTTTGTTTTTTCACTAAAAAGTTTTCCGAGTCCCGAGTTTGCCACAGAGGCAATGACATTTGCTGACGAGATAATTTGCTCTTTATTATAAGTTTCAGGGTTTTTAACCACTTGTTTTTTAATTTTACCCATATTCCATCGCATAAACATCATAGCAGATTGACGGTATTTTATTTCATCTTCTGGTTTCAGTTCTGCGTACGACGGTGTTGAAAATATAGTAATGGTACAAATAATAATTCCTGATATCGTTTTGTATTTCATAAAATTTCCTTTACTGATTAACTACCAATCTTGTAGTTCTTTTTTTAATAAGTTTAATTCAGATGATCTTAGCCACTGATGCAATGTGTCACTTTCCAAAAACCAAACGGTGAAAATAGCAATGATTGTTGTAATGGAAAATAATTTTATGCCACCCCCTTTGTCTGGTATTAATTTCATTTTTCCTGTTATTTGAATTTCCCCTGTAATCATTGGCTTTAGAATTATTTCTCCTTTCAGTATAATGTAGTAAAAAATAGCGATTAGATGTAGTCCGATAAAAAATAGTAAAGTTGTGGATAATGATGTGTGCCAATTTGTCATTTGTTCGCTCAATTCAGAACTTACTAAAGAATTAAGTGGGCCAGAGGTTTCGATTTCATCATTCATTGAAAAAAATCCCAACACTGTTTGCCCCAATAGACCCACTAACATGACGATTACAGATAGAGCGCCTATGGGTGAGTGTCCAGGACTATGCCACTTTTCAGCAATAAATATTTTCAACCGTTTTGGTGTCGGGAAAAAATTTGTAAATCTAGCGTAAGTATTTCCCCAAAAACCCCATAAAATACGAAATATAATTAGTCCAAAAATGAATTCGCCACTGTAGATATGCCAATCTAACCATAAGCCGTTTAGCTTTCCTGTGATATAACTAAACATTACACTAAGCATTAATAGCCAATGAAATAATCGTAAAGGCAGATCCCATATTTGAATCACCATGATTTCTATATTCCACTATTATTTTTTAAAAATTCTGAAACTATTTCTACAGCGTCATCCATATTGAGATCGCGAAATAAATGATCTGAACCTTCAACCACTGATATGGTGAAGTTTCTCATTTTACTCAAATGCATGATTTTTTTGTCTAAGCCAACAACCACTTCGTCATCACCAGCAACAATGATCAAGGTGGGTGTTGTTATATTGGGTAACAAATAAGGTGTATCTAGCCTTCGTTCTTCACCATAATAGGAGACAAAGGTCTTCGCTGATACTGGACTATCCTCGCAAAACATAACATTGCTGTTTGAAAGCAAGGTATCTTCTTTACCGGCTGACACTAGTTTTCTAGCTCTGGATAAGCTGGGTTGTAGTTTTTGTTGGAATCGCCTTTGATAATTTGAAGCCCCATTATCTTTCGTGGCTGGTGCCATAAGGATAATTTTATAAATATTAGAAGTTAATTGTTCTGATGCGTATAAGGCGATTTGTGCACCACCTCGAGAGTGCCCGAGTAATACAATTCGCTTGACACCACGTTTGATCAACCAATCAACCCAAATTCCAACTTCTTTTACTGCGTCATCGTTAGTATGCCGATGAGGGATTTTACAATCGTACATTCCTTGTCGATTATTTATACTGAGGCTAAGGTTGATGGCTAGTGTGACAAAATGATTATCATTTAAGAGCGAACGCAGATGAGTAATAGACTCCATATTTTTATGCGCTAATCCCCCATGTAGTATTAAGATCACATCATCAAGATTACTTAAATCGTTTGGGAAATCGAGGCTGGCATTCAATGTTACGCCATCATGCATTAAAGTCAGCTCTTCAGAATAAAGTGGATTGTTAAAATTAAGAAATATCAAGACCAGTATTACTAAGCGCTTATGTATATGGGGAATAACCCCTCCATTCAAGTTTCGACTTAGAGTTACAGTTTTATTGAGCATTATTGATTCCTGGCTGAGTTCTAGAGTTAATTTGTTTGCCTCGTGTATCTGTTATACTCAGGACAGGTATAAAAGTTATGTCGATAATGTGATTTTTTTCTAATTTCTATCAAAGTATATATAAAACAATACTTTATAAGTATTTTTCTAGCGTATAAAAAAACAGATTTGTGAAATAAACATGGATACAACAGAAAACAAAGAAGGCTTTTATTTAGCCAACTGGTATGTCGAGCCAGATAGTGACTGTATAAGTGATAATGGACAGGAATATAAACTGGAAGCCAAGGTCATGGCCTTATTGCTTTTTCTTGCTGATCGTCCAGGGCAAGTAATTTATCGAGAGGAAATTGAACAGGCAGTTTGGGGGGAAACGGTAGTCGGTTACGATGCGCTCACAACAACGATGGCCAAATTACGTCGGGCATTGAAAGACAACTCTCGTCAGCCAAAATTTATTGCTACTGTCGCAAAAAAAGGTTATCGGTTAATTGCTCCGATTAACACAAATGATTTGGACATTATCGATGATCCAGTAAGTAAGTCTAAAGTAATCCTTACTACATCAGAAACTCAGAAAATCACCAATATTAGAGCACCAATCGTTTATTTTTCGGTGCCAATTTTGATTTTTCTTATTGTTGGTTTAGTTATGGGGAATAGCCCTACCAAGTTATTTGTGCCTGAAACTCGTGTTGTGAATGACCGACCTTCGATAGCTGTGCTACCTTTTGAGCAATATGGAGACGAGAATCAAAGCGCATTTAGTGCTGGTGTAACTGAAGATATTAGTTCTGCAATTGCCAAGCTTTCTGGAGTGTTAGTTTTAGGAAGATTCCCTACAATAATTTCTAAAAACGATATTCAGGAATCCTCTCAAATCGCAAAATCTTTGGGAGTACGTTATCTTTTAGAAGGCAGTATACGACGTAATGATTCGCGTTTGCGAATCAATGTACAATTGATTGATGGAGAAACAGGTTTTCAGCTTTGGACACAACGTTATGATGGGAAATTGGACGATCTTTTTAATGTTCAAGACGACATCCTTCATAAAATTGCGGAACATCTTTCCATAAAAATAACTGCTGAAGAAACACGTCGCATTGCAAATCAATATACAACGAATATAGAAGCCTACGAGGTTTTCTTGCAAGGGCAATTTTATTTTTCTCATCATACACAAGAAGATAATCAACGAGCGCGTATATTGTTTCAAGAAGCTGTGGCACTAGATCCCAATTTTGCTAGAGCATATGGTGGTATGGCGCTTACTTATATCGATGAATATCGATATTTATGGCAAACAAAAGAAATTGAAGTGAAATCTGCAAAGAATAGAGCAGAAAAACTGGCTAAGAAGGCTTTAGCTGTGGATCCAGATCTTGCTCAAGCGCATTGGGTTTTAGGAAAAGTACACCTTTCAAATAAAAATCTTAAAGAAGCTATGACTGCTGCGGAAAAAGCAATTTCAATTGAAGCAAATTATGCAGATGCATATGCAATTCTTGCAGTTGGTCATATATATTCGGGTAATCCACAACTTGGTGTAAAAATGATGGAAAAGGCATTACGTTTGAATTCAGAGAATCCTGCGCGCTATTTATCTGCGCTAGGGCAAGCATATTTCTTTTTACAGGAATTTCAAGATGCAGAAGCAGTTTTAAGTAACGCGATTAAGCGCAATGCTGACTTAACTGCCGCTAAAATATTTTTTATAGCGACATTAAGTGAATTGAATAAAGTCGAAGATGCGAAGTGGGAAGCTGATCAATTAGTTTTAACGAATCCTGAATTAAATTTAAATTCTTTGAAAGCATTATTTCCCATCAGTAGTGAAACAATGATTCAAAAAGTGACAGAACCCTTGAAGCTAGTGGGGCTTAATATACACTAATTCGTGATTTTATAGTAATAATCGTTTTTTATATGGGTCGTGTACATTGTAAAAAAGCTTGTTAAAACCAACTTAACATTTGGTGTTGGTGATTATCAGGCGATTTCACGAGAGATAATATGTAAATTTAAGTTGTTTAAATTTGGATGATGGGTGGAACTACAAAAGCGAGTCTAGATTCTCATAGATCCTTACAAGATATTGATAAATATCAATTTAATGACGTTTAAATTTCACATAACTTTCTCAAAAAACGAGCACAAATGAATTGCATTTTATGTAAATATTACAGTTACTTAGATTTTTTAGTGAGAATCTAGACTCGCTTTTATATTTCCAGCCTTATGCAAAACGCCATTGTCTTATGGAATTATTTATACTTGTCACGACAAATTATGGCCATTACGGAGAGCAGAGATCGTGAGAACTATATCGACTCAGTTAAGCGTGGGAGTGTTATTACCTGGCGTCATGTTAATCTTCGGGGTAATTATGATTTTAGGCGAAAATCAGCCAATGATAGCCAATTTGATTTGGAGAGCATAAAAATGCTAAAAATCTATTAGTTGCAAGGATCTATGAGAATCTAGACTCGCTTTTGTAGTTCCACCCAGTATACTTAACAGAATAATTAGTGTCGCTAAGTTTATAAAATGAGGCACGATATTCCTTTTAATTATCGCAAAATATTACAGCTATGGAGGCTATTCATGTAGATTTTGATTAAGTAACAATATTTATTTCAATATTACACTACCGTTATCTCCATTAACTAGAACAACTTGGCTTACACGCAGTAGCTTTAATGCACCCGGCACATTCACCACAGCAGGAATACCGTATTCTCTGGCAACAATAGAACCGTGAGAAGTATATCCGCCCGTTTCCAGAACGATACCTGCAGCGTTTAGGAATAAGGGCGTCCATGATGGATCTGTTGAAGGGGCAATCAATATTTCACCCTGTTTAAGATTTAAGCCTTCTCTTGGGTCACCAATACATCGAGAAACGCCTTCTACTTGACCCGCTGAAACACCAATCCCTTGAAAAGTATTGTTACCTCGAACAGGGTTTGATTTTTTAAAGATATTTTCATTGTTTATAACCACATCAGGCGCATCTTGGGCGATTAACACCTCCAGTTCTTTTTTTCTATCCTCAACCAATGACTTTAAACCGTCTCCTGTCCACTGTTGATCCAAGATTGTGAGAACATCTGATCTCGAACAATAGAAGATATCACTGGATTCATTAATCACATTTTTTTCATATAATCGTTGCCCAGCTTCTAAATAAATCAACCGCGTTAGTTCAAACATTTTTACTGAGTAAGCTTTTGCCGTTTCTCTGGTATCCGCTCCTTGTACCGCGTCTTTAACCAGTTTTAATACCCATTTATTTTTGAAGAACCCCACATTTTCCCTAAGTCGAACTACGGCTTCATCATAGAGTTGTCGTTGACGTTGTTTGTGTTCTTTGAGATTAGCCGTCGCCATTGATTTGGCAATATTACTTAACAAATAACTTGAATCCTCATGCCATCTAGGTTCTGACATGTCGGCTTCATAGATTGCACGATAACCATATTTATCAAGATAACGTTCAAATGCTTGTTTGAAAAGTGAATCGCTGGGTAACTGATGCCAATCGTCATTAGAGAATTTATTCGCTTCTAGGAATCTGCAGGCAATCGAATCATCTCGTGCGATTTCAGCAACCTCCAGCAAATCATAAACCTGATTGGCACTTGGTAAATCACCACGCCCAGTAGCTAACGCACTGACAACACCTATCGCTTCATCTCCGAATACTTTTTTCAAACTCTTGATCGCCATTCCAAATGGCCCAATTCCTGCGCAAAGCAGCATATATCTATCCATAAAATCAAGGAGGCATTGCTCAGTAGACCGCAACAGATTCAGAAATTCCTGATTGGTCAAATTGGCAAGCTTAGTCTGTTTAAAATCTACAACAAACTTATCAATTTTTGTGTATAGTTGATGCTGTTGTTTATATTCTCGGGAAATAGAACCTGCATATTTGATCATGCGAATGATTCTTTTAACACCCGCTATCCCACTAAAAGGCGAGTGTGAAGGTACCTTGATGTTTGGCTGATGACCACCTGAGAAAAGATTAAAATCTTCCGGTTGCATTCCCACCGAATTGTAAATCAAGCGTTGGTACAAACCGGTATTAAAATAAAGTCTACCTCCTATCAGTTTTCCAATGGATAAACCCGGTTTAATCTTAAGTCCAAATTCATTAAAACTCGCCAATATTGTTTTGTTAACCAGATAGACATTAGCATCTCGCTGTACAACGGGCACAACCATGGGTAAAGCATCGCGAAAATTTGAGTTTGACCAAATATCAGGTTGGTCACTCAAAACATCTGTCGTGTATCTTGGCAATACGGTAACAGGCCGCGCTTGTAACACATAAAAAACATTATCTTTGATCACCCATTCAATATCCTGATGCACATCAGATGCACTTAAAGCTGAAAAAATACGGCTGACTACCATCCCCAGATTTTTTTGTTGCTCGCTAGAGAGCACCCAGTGTGAATACAAGTTTTCATCTAGCTCAGACGTTCCTCCATCTTTATTGACTCGAGTAACACGTTGCTTCTTACCACAATATTTATCTTCTGTAACACAGGTATATCGATTGATTAAATAAGTATCCGGTTCAACACTGCCATTAACCACCGACTCGCCTAAACCAAAATTGGCGTTCACTAAACAGACATCTTCCCTGCCGGATGCAGGATCACAACTAAAAGCCACCCCTGCGGCATCAGCGTCTACCAGTTCCATTATAATAACCGCCGGCAGCACCTCTTTATCATCTACCTTCATCTTACGTCGGTAAGCTACCGCTCGTGTTGTCCAAATTGAGGCAAAGCAGGATTTAACTGCCTCGACAATTTTATCAATGCCATTTACGTTAAGAAAAGATTCATGTATGCCAGCAAAACTGGCTTTATCAGAATCCTCTGCGCTAGCGGACGAACGAACAGCAAGTGGCTTATCGAGTAAATTTTGTTCGTCAAGCACAGTAGTAAGATCAGTCAATTGAGCCGATGAAAAACTCCCCTGTTGAATTGCATCCTGGATATTTGACAGGCGCAAACAAGTTTCATCGTCATTAACATTTTGTAACGTAATTGTTTTGGATACCTGACAAATAAGATCCGATATTTCGTTATCGTTTATGAATTGCGTATAAATTGAAGTCGGCAGCACACCACCTTCAGGTACATTGAAACCGTAACGCTGCAATCGCCCTAAATTCCATGCCTTACCACCAACAATTTTCTCGCCTTGATTAAAAGCCATTTCCCAATCAAAGAATAGAATTTGTGATGTCGGACTAACATTCATTAATTCGTCACAATTAATCATGTTTACCCGCTCCGTTTAAAAACATATCAACTAACAACTCAGAATTCATCTCTAAAGAAAACCCTTCTGGTTGACGTAACCAAATCATGGCTTGCATGATTGAGATTAATTCAAAATTTCCAGCCAATAGTTGTGCCGGTGAATCTTGCCTGATTTCGTTATTTTCCTGTCCTGCAAGAATAATTTCCATCACATAAGCTTCCACACCACTACGAAGGGTTGCATTTTTTTTCAGATCATAAAGATTTTGTGAACGATACTTAATATAGATTTCATACAGCTCTCGACTTTCCATAATTCGATTCATCAGGAAATGTAGCAATGCAATTAGGCGTGCCTTAACATCAGCATACTTAACTAACAGCGCTGCAAACTCATCTGCAGTATTAATCATTTCTTCTTGCCAATAGGCTGCGATGATGGCTTCTTTTACGGGAAAATATTTGTAAAGCGTAGCCTTGGAGATATCACTAAGCTCCGCGATTTGCTCCATTGTAATATTGTGAAAACCATTTTGTTTAAACGCTTTCATAGTTTCGTTAATGATATTGATCCTCAAGGCCTGCTTTTTTCGCTCACGACGATCAGTACTTTTGCCCGGAATCTGCTCCATTATCAACCTCAACAATAATATACGACGTATAATACTATACGTCGTATATTATTGTTGGTCAACTATTTTCACTAATGAGATATCAGGGACATGTAGGGATACCCCAAAATCTTCTTTTTAAAAAGGTTATTAGTCGACTAACTTTTTACTACAATAATTTCCATGATCGTCTGCAGTAGGGTGTTATTTACCGATAAAAGTTAGGTTTTCGAACATCAATCCAGGTGGCATAATCATCCAAAAGCACAAATATAATCTCGTTGTAATCTGGTTTTTTCGATTTCACTAATCATACATATCCCTCAGAGCACATATATTCATCCCATATGAAACTTATAGAGAAAACTATTCGTTATAGCGTCGTTTAAAACCTGATGCACTAAATCCTTGCATTTGTTGAGATTGGCCAATTAGTATCAATGGATAGCCAGTTCCACCTAGTTCATTAAATTCATGCATTCTACTTGGAAGTTTTTCGACGTCATATTCAACTAATTTAATATTTTAATCCCAAAAAATATGCTCTTGCTTTTGCACAGTATGGGCACCACTCCGTACTGTACATGATGATATTCTTTTTTTGCGTATTTCTGTTGCCGGGAGGCTGACTTTGAATATGAACGACTCCCATACTATCAGTCCATTTGTAAAGTTCTGTATGACCAGGAACGGCAATTAGTAAAGACATAATTGCAGAGAGGAGGATGACTTTTCTTTTACTCATTGTAATTTTCTTAAATAACTTAAACAGTCGACATTATTGTGTCTGCGAAAATTAAAAGAGCTCCTGCGTGA
>Ga0316207_10001022_pt1 | contig 37771 bp, 34 predicted proteins | sample 6weekpyrite_MG_FD_204943 | JGI IMG/M metagenome (GOLD analysis project Ga0316207, IMG submission 204943) | Microbial mat bacterial communities from mineral coupon in-situ incubated in ocean water Damariscotta River, Maine, United States -... | ecosystem: Environmental > Aquatic > Marine >... | reverse complement strand
GTTGGTCCAATTGTGCAGGATGTGGGGAAGCAGTTTGATGTCTACTGGAACAGTAAAGTCGTATTCCCTGTAAAAGCTTTTGATCATAACGATGTCACACATAATGAGTTAAAAAAACTTAGAAAAGATCTGACTGATTTTGTAGCGTCAAAGCGGGAATCAAAATACGCCCTCGATTTAAAAGATTCTGATATATATAAGCGTATAAAAAATTTAAAAACGGAGAACACTGCGCCAAAATTATTTAAAGGTAAAGTGAAAGTGATTTATGATGACCCTGAAAAAAGCCTGGATAAATCCGCAGAAGAAATAGTTTATCTAAAATCGCTATTAAAACCACACCTTGACAATGCAACTAAAAGTTTTGAGTTGATATCTCCTTATTTTGTACCTGGCGATAGCGGTACTAAGTATTTATCTGAGCTGGTTAAAAAAGGGATTAAAGTGCGAGTGCTTACTAACTCCCTGTCATCAACTGATGGAATAATGGCGCAGTCAGGTTATGCCCGACAACGTATAGCCTTGCTAGAAGGGGGTGTTGAGCTCTATGAGTTAAAGGCTGAGTATAAAACCAAAGCCAGTAAATCATTGCGACGTGGTGGTAAGGCGAAGAGTGGCTTACATGCTAAAACCTATATCTTTGACCGCAAGGAAATATTTATAGGCTCATTTAATTTTGATCAACGTTCAGCCAATATAAATGCTGAAGTAGGCGTGGTGTATCAGGTACCAGAAATGGCGCAACTTATCTCAAAGGGGGTTTTTGATGATGGTTTAAAAGATGGCGTCTATAAACTTGAGTTACTGGTAGAGGTTGAAAATATGGACGGCATTGAGGTTGAAAACAAAACACCGGTGTGGGTAGAAACAAAAAACGGTAAAGAAATTCGCCATAGCACAGAGCCGAACACCAGTGTCGGTCGCCGATTTATAGAAGATGTGTTTTCTATATTACCAATTGAGTCTCAGTTATAAATAAATAACTTTTTTATCATTCCTGCGAAGGCAGAAATTTAATATAAATACGATTAACAGCTTAAAGAGAACAGGTAATTAATGAAAAAAATTATTTTTATAACAGGCATGCTTTTTTTCGGTATGGTATTCGCCGATGTACCCTCTAATCAGGAAAAAGAAGTGGCTCACTTGTTAGAATATGTTAAAAATAGTAAATGTGTGATTAACAGAAACGGCACAGATCATATAGGTGAAAAAGCCGTTAAGCATATAGAAAAAAAATATGATTATTTCAGGGATGATGTAAATAGCACCGAAGACTTTATTAAATATTCAGCCACCAAAAGTACTATGAGTGATAAATTTTACATGGTTACCTGTCCCGGTGAAAAAGCAATTAAGACACAGGACTGGCTTTTAGATGAATTAAAACATTTTCGAGAAGAGGTGGTTTCTTCAGGAACAGGCATGAAAGAACCGGGAGTAACAGCTTGCACCGAGCCACGCCCCCAAATATGTACAATGCAATACCTGCCTGTATGTGCAACACTTAAGAGCGGTGTTGTAAAGACATACTCATCTGGTTGTAGTGCATGTTCAGATGCAAAGGTTATTAGTTATAAACCTGGCAAATGTAAATAATTTGCCATTAAACAGTGGCCTGTGTATTGTTAGGATTCAGTCCTGACAGGGCTTGAAAACAATTAAAGGTGGCTGAATGCTCTAAGGTTTAATGCCTTTGGTTTGTTTTCTTCGTCTGATTCTTCGTAGCAAGAAATTACATCGGTAAAACTTTTAGATAGTGGTGTTGCGCCTGATTTCAGGGGAATGAAACTGAGACTAATAAGTGTAAAAATAAACATGATTTTTAGCGGATTAATTTGTAATACGTTATTCATTTTGGTAAGCCTTTAATTACTTATAATAGACATGAACTGAGAGTAGCAAAGTAAATCCATTTTAAAATCACTTGTTTGTGTGAGGGCGGGCCCCGTTTATCTGATAAATTTGTTTATTAAAATAAGCGGCCTGATTAAGGCGATGTACAGGGCTTCTTTTTAGTTAAAATATTGTTTTTTTCTTATATTCTGTTATAGAAATTATTAATTGCGTGGGTTGCGCGATTAGAGGTTGTTATATTGGTTAGCGCATAATGGATGACGTCTTGTGCTGAAGTATTGTAATCATAAGGTATATCGTTTCGTAATATTTCGTTCGGGTAATAATTTAAATGACTGTTTTAAAGTTTCATATGGTTTCTATACTGCTGTTAATCAGTTCACTGTCCCATGCCGGTAAGCTCTCCGATTTTGAAAAAGATATAATCCAGAGTAAAAAATACAAGCATGAAGAGAGTAGACATCATGATGGCTCAGGCGGAGACTGGTTCTTTGATATAATTTTTGAAGGAATTCTGGGAGGCACTGAAAATAGTAATACTAAGGCTGGAAAAAGAAATGATACTCCTCATACTAGTGACCCAAATTATCTGGCAGAGCTTATTGAAGTAGGCGAAAAAACAAGCAAACAACGCATTAGTAAATACCCGCATGAGTCTGGTATTACAAAAAGAAAAAACGGTGAAATCATCCTGCCGTTTTACCGATTTAATTTAAACACTCAGCATGTTGATAATCAAATTAATGGGCTGGATTTTAAAATGGAGTTTGGAAGAGGTGTGCATGGTTTTGAAGTGCGAACAACAAAATACAGGGATGATCAGGATAATGAAGATCTCAGATATAACCAGTTTCAGTATTTTCACCGAATGTCATTTGGAAACAAGGTCGGCGTGAATTTTGGAGTGGGATATGCAAGCATGGATATAGTTGAATCATTTGAAGGCCTGATTTTTTCATTACCCGTTTTATTTCAAAATGGGCGGCATTTTGGGGTTGAGTTCAGGCCGTCATATTTTGATGCCGATGGTGTGGGAATAAATGAGATGGATATTTCTGCTTTATATACATATCGCAAGATGGCATTCCGGCTAGGGCACAGAAGTATTGAAAGCCCTGGTGTTGATATTGATGGTGTCTATTTTGGTATGGATTTTATTTTCTAGAAAAACATACTGGTTCTGGAGGTAGTTGTTTTAGAGCTGCGTAGCCTGTTCCAGTCAGGAGATGTTTTTTTATATTCATTGTGCATGTTTGGAAAACTTTTTTTCATATACTGAGCTGTTACTGTAGCTGATAAATAATACTAACGGATTTATTCTGTACTATTAAGAAAATAGTGTTAGTCTTGCACTTGACTAATCGGTAAAGGAATTTCTTACATGACATGCAAATATTTCATAGCATTATTATATGCTCTGCTATTGATCATGCTAACAGGCAATGCCTTTGCAGGAGGGCAAATTTCCCTGAGCTATGCAACTGGCAATAAAACATATTTTTCATTTGTCATTCCTGATGACTGGAAAGTTAATGTCGGTTTTGAAGCCAATGTTGCAGAAATGCCCGACGGCGAAAAACCAAAACCCCGATTAATTACTTTAATGCCTAATGATATTAGTCGTTTATGGTTTGGGATGTGGGTGCCTGATTCTGTTTCTAATATGCATGAGGCAACAGAATACCTTAGACAGTTCCGAGGTTTTTTTGTTGATAACCCTGTGACTACAAAAACAGTTGAATCTAAAGTTAATGGTATGGATGTGACTACCGTCATTGGCGAAGGTGAACGCAACGGTGAGAAAGTTGATATTGCAGTAGTTGTGTTTCAGTTAACTAAGGAAAATATGGGTATCGCTATTTATATTGGTTCTGCAGAATCTACAAAACTGCATAGGGATGAATTGAATGCCATAGTGCATTCAATTCATCCAGCTGGTAAATTTGATAAGGCACAGAGTTTCGGGGTATCACGATGAAGGTGTTTAATATGTACAGTATTAAAATAGCGACTATTACGGCACTCCTGATTATATTAAATGCCTGTGCTAGTAGTGGAGGCTCATCTTCAGCAGGTTATTATAATCAGTGGGATGACGATTATTATTATCGCAGTGGATATTATAATAGTTATTATCGCCCTGGCAGGCCTTATTACCCACCGATAGACCGGCCCCGGCCACCGCCTGCTCGCCCTGTACAGCCCCTACCTCGGCCAATACCGAGACCACGTGCGCGTTAACTGTTTTAAATAAATTTAAAGATAAAAAAATATCACTACGGATTTGGCTGGGGGCTCAGAGTATAGAGGCCAAGTTTTTTGGCCACGGTGTTAGATTCAGTCCAGAATTTCATTTCTGCCTGGTTAGGGGTTAAGTCATTATTATGCATATGAGGGCGAGCCAGAGGAGCATCAAATGTGGAGCAGGGCAGTACTGAACTGTTTTATCGTCTGCAATTATCCCAGGGAGTAGTTATTACCCCCAAGTTTGCTGTTGTTAACGGATTCGCTTAATAGCCCGGACCATGACCAGTATGGGTATTTGGTTTAAAAGCGCGTATGACATTATAAATTTCTGGCATGCACGACTTCAGCTTCATATAAAAGAAAATGTAGGAACAGTGACAGCTAACTCATCAGGGGGAATGAAAAGTTAGTTTGTCCTGTTCCTACAAATACTGGCTTAGCTGCATCGTAAATCCGCCTTTTTATCTCGCCATCTTAATCTTAACCGGTCATGTTATCCTGCTTTGGCAAACTCAAAGTTCTGCTCGAAGTTGGCTTTCCAGGCTTTAAAATCTGAACGAATATCCATGCGCTCTCTTAATACAAGCACAATATGGTAATAACCTTCCGGTGAGGGCAGTCTCCAGCGAACATTACCCGTGAGGTTGTAGCTGCGCTCACTGCCTTTCATTTTAATGGAGATGTCCAGTACTGAATTAATTTCAATGGGGTGCTCCACCAGCAGGCGTATGCTTTTGGGTGACATTTCAATTGCAGTAGTGTGCATTTTTGTACCAAGCAAAGACGGGTTCTCCGAGGAAAACAGCACCTTAACTTCCGCATTGCTTGCCGGGACGAAATGGTCTTCAGATATTTTATTAAATAATTTGTTAACAATTTTTTTCATAGTGCCCTACTCAAATAAGTTGTGATTGATTTACGTCATTCTTATCAAACGTCTGCTTGTCATTTGGGGTGAAGGCTCCTTCGCACTAAAAATTATCGTCTCCTTGATAACGATGAAATACAGCCAGTTTCAATGAATCGAAATGAAGTGTAGACAACAAATATAAGTTTTAATAGTGAGCTAATTCACATAAAGTGAGGTGCCTGAACTTAAGACCCGGTTTATTTCAAAATAATGAAATACATCACTGGGAAAACTTCCTGTTAAGTATGTATTACAGTTAATGCCGAGGTGTTGTGTAAAGTTCTGAATATTGCTAAATTTATACTGCATTCAAGTCACTAAATGAGTAAAAGTTTGTTTACACGCATCACTAAGTTCTCCTCATTATTTATATCGTCACAAATTACCAAACTGGTTTTATTGCTGCCCCTTTTAATGCCTGCTATTTCAAATGCAGCCATTGAAGACGATGCAATTGAGCAAACAGATCATGCCAGGAAAATTCGAGCGATGAGCTTGAAACCCGAAGGTACATGGCTACCTGTCCCTATTCCCGTTTCTAACCCCACCATCGGCTCAGGGTTACAGGCGGCGCTATTGTATTTGCATCCGAAAGATAATGAAGATCCTGATACACCAAATTCAACTAGCGGTATTATCGGCATGTATACCAATACCGAAACCTGGATGGCGGGGGCTTTTCATGATGGCACACTAAAAAATGACCTGTTCCGTTATCGAATTATGATTGGTACAGGAGAGTTTAATCTGGATTATTTTGGTCTCTCTGGTGACTCATCATTGCAGGACAATCCCATTGAATACAAGCTTACCTCCGACCTGCTTTTCTCACAGTTTCTACGGCGTTTTCCCGGTAGTGAAGACTGGTATGTTGGCTTTCGTTATATGCTGATAGATTCTAATGTAGAGTTTGAAGAGATATTTCCCGGGGCACCGCCCATCAGTGATGATATGACCACCTCTAGTTTAGGTTTAATGACCGCGTATGATAGCCGTGATGATAACTATTACCCCACAAGCGGAATAAACTTCGAGTTTGTCTGGATGCGAGACAGTGAAACCTGGGGCAGTGATTTTGAATTTGATAAACTGGACACCCAATATAATAATTATTTCAGCCTGTCACTAAAAGATGTGCTGGCATTACGCATGGCCTATTCAAGAGCCGATGAAGAAACCCCTTTTTACCTGTTGCCCAGCTTAAAAATGCGTGGTTTTGCCAATGGCCGGTATAAAAGTGATAACAGTTTATCCGCGCACATTGAATGGCGTCATAAATTTAAACCTCGTTGGGGTTTTATCCTGTTTAGTGAGGCGGGAAGTGCTGCGGCTTCTGCGGCTGATTTATTTAAGGATGAAACCATTACCTCCTATGGTGCGGGTGTTCGCTGGCAGGTGACCAAAAACAAAAAACTCAACCTCGGTTTGGATGTGGGTTACAGTGATGATGATAGTGCGGTGTATGTTCAGGTGGGTGAGAAGTTTTAGCTTTACCCTTTCTCTTTAGCTTTATACGTAAACTTCTGTCCAGACACCGCAGCCTCATACATCAAGCCACCCTTGGCAACCGTAAAAATAGCCATGCCCTTATTGTACTTCCCTACGGTAGTGGCATCGTTTTTTCCGCCACTGGCACCCGCTGACTGGCCGGTAGTTGTCGCCGTGGCCTGCGCACCTGCGGTAATTGCAATCGCAGAGGCCTGTGCGCCAAATTCAAAATTACCCGAAGTGAATTCTTTAAACGCACGTTTGTCCTGAAAAAAGATGATCTGGCTAAATGCCTGGCCACCCGCCTGTAAGCCGATGCTTAGCTGGGTCATTGAAGTGTCGCCAGTATAGACTTCTTTTTCATAAACACGACCTTTCCCATGGGCTGCACCAATGCCAAGACCGGCCTTACCAATAGTTGGAAAAACCGCATAACCATAACTCTTTTTAAAAAAAGTAGCACTGCCGCCGGCATTCTTAAATATTTTTATAGTGTCGGTGTATTTGTCAGCTAATACTGGGTTACTGGATAGAGTTAACAATAAAAGTATCAGATATTTTTTCATTATATTATTTTCATATGGATTCAAAGGAAGGGTACCAAGTTATAGCATAGAGGTTAAAGCAGACCCGTTGAGAATACAATGCCTGCAGATGAGTATAATTTAATTATAAGACATAGGATTATATACAGAGTTAAAGAATAAAGCGGTATTCAAAGTGATTGTTTATATTTAACAATTATTGCTATTACTAGATACGGTTATTCCGCATTATTCCGGGGACAGTATACCTGTCTATTATAGAAAGTTGTCTGTTTGCCAGATGAGAAAAATAGCTGATAATAAATGACTGTAAAATTGCAAGTATATTAAAAATCTTAAGGAGCATGCATTATGCCCAGGATGGCTAGATTGGTTGTAGCAAGGCGCCCTCACCACGTAATTCAGTGTGGCAATAATTTACCATGCATCCATTAAACACCACTCTGTGTTATGTGTGTCTCTGTGCAAAGTCTTTAATTAATTATCACCTGACACTGTTCACGATAGCCTCTAGGTGAAACCCCAGCCCAGCGCTGAAAGGCCCGGGAAAAGTTTGCCGCATCTGAATACCCCAATGACTTTGCAATCTCTGACACAGCTACATCAGAATTTTTTAACTTGTCTTTTGCACAGATAAATTTTGCCTGGTTTAATAGTTCATTAAATTTCAAACCATGTTCAGTGAGTCGGCGCTGTAAGGTGCGCACCGAGAGGTCAGCAATATAGGCAATATCTTCTATTGTGCAATGTGCGTTATACACATAGGCGCTTATAATCTGGCGAATGGAATCAGGAAATTCAGTATGTAAATCAGCCTGTGGGGGGCTGTCTAAATCCACTTTATCAGGAATTTCTATATGAAGCGGAAGCTGCAGCAGCTTTTGTGGTATGGATATCGCTGAGACATTTTGTGAAAAATAAATTTTACTGTTGGTTAATAGTGCACAGGCTTTAACCGTTGTCGTTTCAGGCATTAATAACTGGATAGTTTCAGGGCGCCACGCTTTGCTGGTGGCTAATTGCACTAACTGAATCATACTGGTAATGCGATACAGTTCCATTTGAATATCCCCGGTAAATTTCAGGACATTTGTATAAGTAAAACTTAACTGTGAGCTGTTTTCGATAAGTTTAAACCTCACCGAAGAACTTTGCCCACTGGCGATTTTGCAAAACGTTTCAAGAAGGTTTTTCAGGTCAGTGCAATTTTTGATAACTGGGCCCAAAGAGGGCACTTTATGCCAGGGGGTGGTTTGAGCGACCTGCGAACCAAAATCAGGAATATTTTCATTAACCGCAACAATATCAATTAAATGATAAAAGGGCTTTAAGGGAAGCAGGCTTTCCGGATCGAGCTCTACCGTGGGTAACTTAACCTTCTTAAAATAAAAGTCGGCAGAAACCCCGTTTTTTATCATGGCAACTTCAAACTGCTTTTTAAAGGCCGCCTTAACCAGGTGTATATTTTTGCTTTCGCTTTTCATTTTATCCCTGTGTTATCCCTGGGTTTTATCCGCGTCTAATACAGCATATAAATATATTATGTATTAGCCGAACAGTTTTTATTTAAATCATTCTTAATAATGTTGTCACTAGTGCCCCGTTAGCTTTTGATATTTTAACTAAGATCAATATGTCACAAGGCTTTCACATTTAATCAACCAATAGAGACATGAAAACGATTAAAAGCATTTCCGTCATCTCCGAATGCTTGTGTCGGGAATGACGGAAAAATTAAATTAACGGGATAGCAGTGTAATGTTGTTTTAATTAACAGAATAATAAACTTGTCGTGAAATGACAAGTTTGGTCGATTGAATAATGAATATTGATAGATGATAATGTTGAGCGATTTAGCGTTTACGAATGAATTATGCTTAAAACCCTATTCATTTGTCGTCGCATAAATAAACATAACAATAATATAACAACTCAAAATGCCCAAGGAAATGAATATGAAACCAAGTCATAAACTACTGGCGTCACTACTGGCGTTATCCGTGTCCGCCGTGGCGTTTAGCCCTTTTGCCATTGCTGCGAAAGATAAAAAAGCAGCATTAAACCAGGTTCTGATTACCAATGTGGACGTCTGGGACGGACGCAGTAAAAAGCTCATGAAAAAAACAGATGTACTGGTTGAAGGTAATCTGATCAAAAAGGTTGCTAAGGGTATTAAAGCGGCAAACGCTCATAAAGTAGACGGCAAAGGCGGAACGGTCATTCCCGGGCTAATCGATATGCATGCCCATCATTCCATCCACGAAGGAATGCTGGAAGGACGCAACTCTTATGATCAAATGGCCATTGGTGCCATATCCGGTATGCGCTTAAGAGAATATCTTGACCAGGGTTTCACTAGCTCCCGTGATGCCGGTGGAAACGTGCTGGGTCTTGCCAAGGCTGTGCGCCTGGAACGAATTCAAGGGCCCAGAATTTTCCCCAGTGGAGGTTTTATCTCGCAAACCGGCGGTCATGCGGATACTGGCATGATTACCGATGCGATAGGTGACGTGGATGTACTAGAGCATAACGGCTTCGGCTACATTGTTGATGGGGTTACTGAAGCCAGGAAAGCAACGCGTATGAATTTACGTGCTGGTGCAACCCAGATCAAGATTATGGCCGGTGGCGGTGTGGCCAGTGAGTTTGATCCTATTCATATGACGCAGTTTAGTAAAGAGGAAATGGAAGCCATTGTTGGTGTGGCTGAAGATTATGGCACCTATGTTTTAGCGCATGCATACCATGACCGTTCGGTTAACCGGTTTATTGATGCGGGCGGTCGATGCGTAGAGCATAACTTCCTGGTATCTGAAAAAACCATCAAACGCATGAAGAAAGAAGGGGTTGCTCTGGGTATCCAGTCGATTATGTCGCTTGAGGCGTTTCACCCCGATAATGTAGCGAAAATTACCTTCTTCAGTGCAGACCAGAAAGCCAAGGCCAAGAAGGTAAACGAAGGCGCATCTCGGATGCTGAAATGGGCGCTGAAACATGACCTGATTATGGTCACCGGTGGTGATATGTTTGATAAAGCCAATGTTAATCGTCAGATCGATAATATCCTGACGCTCAAAAAAGTTGGCTTTTCCAATGTACAGGCTTTGAAGACAGCAACTTCTTCCGCTGGGCACGTGCTTAGCTGGAGTGGTGGCATGAACCCGTATAAAGATGCTTACCCTGGTTTGAGTGAAAAACAAAAAGCCAAAAAAGGGATTGGCCTGGGTGTTGTGGAAGCTGGTGCCTATGCGGATATCTTAATCATCAAGGGTAACCCGCTTGAAAAACTTGAGCTTTTAAAAGACCGCAATAATATGCAGTTCATTATGAAAGATGGCCACCTCTGGAAGAATACCCTGGTACCCTTAGAGCATCCTCATTATGTGGCGCCTGAACATCGTTATAACCCAGCTACATTAGTACTTTAAGTATAATTGTTTGCAGTATAAAGCGGCGTACCAGCAGTGTCTGGCACGCCGCTTTATGTTTGTAAAAACAGTGACAAACGTGTGGTGAGTAGCAGTGAAAAAAAACAAATCTGTCATTGATATTGCTGAGCTGAATTTCGCCTGGAAAAAGCAGGCGCAGCCGATGCTGAACATCGCATCATTAAAGATCAATAGCGGTGAACGTGTTTTTCTTCACGGCCCTAGCGGTTGTGGTAAATCAACCCTGTTGAGTTTGCTTGCCGGTGTGACCACAGCACAATCAGGAAAGTTGAACGTGCTGGGCCAGGATTATACCAGGCTGGGTAATGCACAACGTGATCGCTTTCGTGCTGATCATATCGGTTTTATTTTTCAAATGTTTAATCTCATTCCGTATCTCACCGTTATTGAAAATGTCATCTTGCCCTGTCAGTTTTCAGCTAAACGCAAGCACAAAGTCCTGGCTCAGGCCGATAGCCTTGAACAGGAGGCAGTACGATTACTTAAACACCTGGATATGGCGGATAAGAACGTCTTACAGACACCCGTCAATGAACTGAGTGTTGGCCAGCAACAACGTGTTGCCGCGGCACGAGCCCTCATTGGTGCACCGGAGCTGGTGATTGCTGATGAACCCACCTCATCACTGGATGCTGAACGTCGCAGCGCATTTATTGATCTGTTGTTTCGCGAATGTGACAGTGCCAATGCCAGCTTAATTTTTGTCAGTCATGATCAGGAATTAAAGGCACCGTTCGATCGTGTCATTGAGTTTGAACAGTTAAATGATGTGGCCTCGATTAATGCCGGTTTGTCTGAACAACCCTGTTTAAAAGTCGTCTCCTAGGGGAGTAGGGAAAACAGTATGGCAATCCTGAGTCTGGCAATTAAAAGTTTTCGAAATCGAAAGTTCACCACCGGTTTAACGATCCTGTCCATTGCATTGAGTGTTATGTTATTGCTCGGCATTGAAAAAATTCGCCACGGCGCAGAAAGCAGTTTTACCAATACGATTTCCGGTACCGACCTGATTATTGGTGCGCGCAGTAACTCGGTGCAGTTACTCATGTATTCTGTTTTTCATATTGGCAACCCCAGTAACAATCTTAATTGGCAGAGCTACCGATATATTAATAAACAGCCTCAAGTGAAATGGACAATTCCGCTATCTCTTGGCGACAGCCATAAAGGTTATCGTGTGGTAGGCACCACGGAGCAATTTTACCAGCATTTTCGTTACGCTAATGCACAAGCCTTACAACTCAAAAAGGGAAACTGGTCCTCCGCAACGTTTGATGCCGTTCTTGGCGCAGAAGTGGCCGCAGAGTTAGCTTATCAGCCAGGTGATCAAATCATTATTGCCCATGGTGCGGGTGACGAGAGTTTTATTACTCATGATGACAAACCATTTATAGTTGCGGGTATTTTAAAACCTACCGGCACGCCGGTTGATAGAGCAGTATATATTGGCCTCAAAAGTATCAATTCGATTCATCAAGGCCTTGACGGTAGTGAACACCATCATGATCCCCTTATGATCCATGATGATGAAACTCAGACGACTAAACAAAATAACATAAGCGCCGTACTGGTGGGTTTAAATTCACGTGGCGCGGCGATTGGAATGCAACGGCAAGTGAATGAGTATGCACAGGAACCGTTAACCGCGATTATGCCCGGCGTAGTTTTACTGGAAGTGTGGCAAATGATGAGTATGGTTGAAAAAATACTGATCATTGTGTCAGGTATGGTGGCTGTAGTCGGTTTGTTTAGTATGTTAATTATTTTAATGACCAGTCTTAACGAGCGACGTCGGGAAATGGCGATTCTAAGATCAGTGGGTGCACGTCCGGCTCATATTTTTACCCTGATCATGGGTGAGGCGGTGTTTTTAACCTTGCTCGCGATCATACTCGGTGTCGCAATGGTGTATGGCTTGATGGTAGTCATGCAACCCTGGCTGGAATCACAGTTTGGTTTATATATTGTTATCAGCTGGCCCACGCTGGCGGAATTAACTTTGTTAGCGATTATCGCTAGTTGTGGTTGCATCGTTGGGCTTATCCCGGGGATTCGCATATACCGTTATTCACTGGCCGATGGCATGACGATTAGAATATAAGGAAAGAAGCGTTTATGAAATATAATATAATCTTATTGGCAGCTGTTTTATTTTCGTTAACTGGCATGCAAATTTATGCCGATGAAAATTTAAATCAGGAAATCCGCGAACTTAAGTGGGATGATCTAAAACCCAGTGGGCTGGAATTTGATGATCCGTTTAAAAAATTAAGTGAGGACCAGTTATTCAATCTGGGTACTGTGGCCAGGTACCAGGAATATCAGAGTAATAAACAAAAAATACCTGATTCACTCAAAGTTGAATATCAACAGGCTTTAGAAATACTAAAAAAAGAAGCGGTCGATATCGACGGTCTGTTTGCAAAACGTGCCGAAGTCACAGAAAAACGCCGCTTACAGGCACAAACGGCAAACGCGGACTTAAATGGGAAAAGTATTCGCATGCCGGGTTATCTGCTGCCGCTTGAATTTAAAGATAAAAAAGTGACCGAATTTTTACTGGTGCCCTGGGTAGGTGCTTGCATCCACACGCCACCACCACCAGCCAACCAGATTGTGCACGTTAAATTAGACAAAGGTTTTGAAACTGATGGTGGCATGTATACGCCGGTATGGGTCAATGGTGTGATGAAGACCGAGAACAACAACCCTGAACTGTCTTATATCGACGGCAGGAAAAATATTGATGTCAGTTATGTGATGCAGGCTGATGAAGTCGAGATCTATAAAAAATAAATGAGCCTGAACTCTGGAGAGTTAACAATGAAGAACGGTAAGATTGAACTACGGGGTTATATTATTCTCGCGCTTCTGTTGAGCGGGTTATCAAGTGCTATCAGTGCGGATAGCGTACCTTCACAAACATTAATAAAGAACGTCAATATATTTGATGGCAAAAACGAAAAGCTAGCCAAGGGGCAAGATGTTCTTATTGAAGCAAATCTAATTAAAAAAATCGGTAAAAGTTTAAAAGCTAATAAAGATACCAAAACAATCGATGGTGGTGGCCGTACTTTAATGCCGGGTTTAATAGAATCTCACGGTCATCTTTCGATCATTGATAAGCTCAGTAATTTAAAACATCATTTTACCTGGGTAGACATAGGTAATCGCATGGTACCGATGGCTGAAAGTTGGTTAATGGATGGTTTTACTACCGTGCGTGATGTTGGTGGACCATCCATGGGGCTAATGCGTAGTATCAATGCTGGGGTTATTCCGGGGCCAAGAATCTATCCATCAGGCGCCTTATTATCACAAACTTCAGGGCATGCTGATATTCGTGAACGTAGCGACAGGCATGTGACCTTAGCCGGTGTGCATGATGAGCATATGGCGCGTTTAGGTTATGTGCGAGTGGCCGATGGTGTAGATGCAGTATTAACCGCAACCCGTGAAAACCTACGCAATGGTGCTACACAAATCAAAATCATGGCCGGTGGGGGTAATGGCTCTGAATTTGACCCAATTGATAGCAAGCAGTATTTGCCTGAAGAGATTGAAGCCGCCGTTAAAGCGGCAAGAGATTGGGATACTTATATCGCGGCTCACCTTTTCTATCCAGATCAGATTAACCGCTTTATTGATGCAGGAGGTATGTCACTGGAACATGCTCCAGCCATCGATGCAAAAACTATGAAAAAAGTGGTTAAAAAAGGTGTGTTTCTTTCTATGCAAATGAATGGACTGTCAACCGAGCTGCGTGATAGCCCATTTAATCCACCCTATGCACGTGCTGGCATTATCACGATTCAAAAAGATTCTGATAAATTCGCTACGCTGGTAAAAAAATACAAACCTAAAATGGTGTTTGCTACCGATGCGTTAGGTGATCTGGATACACAGGCTAAGCAGCGTCGATTTGAATTGTATGAGCGAGCCCGTGTGTTTGGTAATTTTGAAACATTGAAAAGTGCAACTTCAGTTGGTGGTGAATTAGCCTTGCTAACCAATCGCCGCAATCCCTACAAACAAGGAAAGTTAGGTGTTATCGAAGAAGGTGCCTATGCTGACCTGTTGATTGTGGATGGCAATCCACTTAAAGATATTAAAGTACTGGGTGCAAAGGAAATCTGGATCAAAGCCCCCAAACCAGAACCTGTTAAAACATTGCGTGTGATAATGAAAGACGGCAAGATTTATAAAAATACTTTGTAGGAACTTAAAGGTAAGCATTATGAAAAGCACAGTAGTGATGTTACTCAGTTGTCTATTGTTAAGTCAGACAATAATTGCAGCAGAGAAGTCCGTGGAAGTGCCCGTCCAGGTGCTGATAAAAAACGTTAATATCTTTGACGGAAAGAATGTAAAGCTGAAGATGGGGCAGGACGTTCTGGTCGAAGCTAACTTGATTAACAAAATTGGCAAGGGACTGAAAGCAAACAGTAGGGCGAAAGTGATCGATGGAGGTGGGCGTGTGTTAACACCGGGCTTTATTGATGCACATACCCATATTGCCCTTATCGCTCCATTTGATAAATTAGAAAATGAATACACGGGTGTTTATGTTGGCGCTGCTGGCGGGCAGATGGCAGAGAATATGCTAATGCGCGGTTTTACCACTGTGCGTGATGCTGGAGGCGCAAGTATTGGTATTCAGCGTGCTATCGATGATGGCTGGTTTGCAGGTCCGCGTATATTTTCATCGGGTGCATTTATTACTCAAACCTCGGGCCATCTGGATATGAGTGACCGTACCAGTGCGCATGAGCATGTTGGTGGACATCATAGTCACGCACAACTGATTGGACATTATGCGGCTGTTGACGGCAAAGCCGAGATGCTTGGCGCGGCACGTCAACAGTTTCGCAATGGTGCGACACAATTAAAACTGGCCACCAATGGTGGTATTTCCGCAGCTTATTCACCGCTAGATCTGGATCAGTTCACCGATGATGAACTTGGGGCGGCCGCAGAAACCGCGAAGGCTTTTGGATCGTATTTTATGGTACACGCCTATTATGATAATGCTGTATCACGCGCTATCGATTTTGGTGCCAGATCCATCGAGCATGGTCATATGATGACTGAAAAATCAGTTAAAAAAATGAAAAAGAAAAATGTTTATCTGGTTGTTGAAGCCTTGATGTCTTTATCAGATGGTTCGCCAGATTTCACGCCCGAGCAACAGGAAAAGTTTGACCTGGCAAAAGCCGGTTTTATGAAAATGATTAAGCTGGCGAAAAAGCACAAACTCAAAATCGCGTTAGGATCGGATACCTTTTTATCCAGAGAAGCATATGATCTTCAAGCGCTGGAATGGACCGCACGGGCAAAATTATTCTCATCTGCAGAAGTCATGAAGCAGGCAACCAGTATTGGTGCCGAGTTAATTGAATTATCTGGGGAGCGAAACCGTTATAGAGAAGGGCCACTTGGTGTGATAAAAGTGGGTGCGTATGCCGACCTTGTTTTAGTTGACGGCAATCCACTTAAAGATATTACTATCCTTTCAAACGCAGAGAAAAATCTCAAGCTCATTATGAAAGATGGCAAGATCTACAAAAATACATTGTAAATATTTGTTATTGGGAATAAAAAATGATCGGTAAGATCAACAAAATAACACTAGTAGCCTGTGTGTCTTTATTGTCATTGTCAGTGGCTTGCTGCAAAGATACAAACACCGCAGACAAACAGGTAAAAGAATCATCAGTTAAAACACCATCGGCTAAATCCGATAATATTATTGCTCAGGATAAAATACTTCAACGTATTGCCTTTGGTTCCTGCGCCCGTCAAATGCAAGATGCGCCGCTATTTAATACGATCGTCGCAGCAAAACCCGATCTCTTCCTGATGATTGGCGATGTGATTTATCCTGACATAAATGATGAAGCAACGGCGTTGCTTGACCCCTGGCCACGAAAAGATACGCTTAATAGGATAAAACAGGTTTATACACAAATGGCAGCAAAACCTGAGTATCAAAGCCTGAAAAACAATATTCCGATGATGGCTATATGGGATGATCATGATTATGGTATTAATGATGGTGATGCTACCTTTGTGCTAAAAGAAGAATCGCAAAAATTATTTCTGGATTTTTTTAATGAACCTGCTGGTTCAAATCGACGTAAAACACCAGGAATTTATGATGCGAAAATAATTGGCCCTGAAGGTAAACGCGTTCAAATTATTATGCTCGATACCCGTTATTTCCGCACACCACCGTTGCCGGACAAACGCTCGAAAGAAGAAAAGAAGGTCCTGAACATCGCCGGGCGTTATTTACCCAATGAAAATCCTACAGCAACTGTTCTGGGCGAAACCCAGTGGCGTTGGCTGGAGAAACAGTTTAGAAAACCTGCAGAGGTACGACTATTGGTGTCCAGTTATCCGGTGGTTCCTTATGAGTTGGGCAGAGATGCATGGGGAAATTTTCCACTTGAACGGAAAAAATTATTCGACCTCATTGAAACAACAAAAGCTAACGGTGTTGTGATATTAAGTGGCGACGTGCACTTTGCGGAGATATCAAGAACAAACGAAGGTCCATATCCATTAGTGGATTTCACCTCCAGCGCCCTGGCCGCACCATCGGTCGGAAACGAAAAATTCAAAAACTCGCTTCGTATTTCAAAAACGTATTCGGAGCTTAATTACGGCCTAGTGGAAATTGACTGGCAAGCGCAACCAGCGCCGCAAGTGACGCTTAAAGTAATAGGGTTAGACGGTAAAGTCGTGTTTAAACAAGAAATAAGTTCGAATGAAATGCGTGTTGGTGAATGAGCATAACTTACATGCTGCCAATAAGTTTAATCAGAATATAAAAAAGAATCGAGTTTATAGATGTATAGGAAAATCGGCGAATTAATTTTAATCTATTTTATTACGGCTGGCTTCATTTCGAACATAGCATTAGCTGAGGTCGATTTGCAATCAATTGCATCCAGGCCATTGCAGCGTATCGCGTTTGGTTCTTGCGCCATGCAATTCAAGCCGCAACCTGTCTGGAACACTATTGCCGATCAAAAACCGGATCTGTTCCTGTTTTTAGGTGACAATATTTATGCCGACTTTGATGGGAAAAAACCGTTTACGCCTACCAATGAAACCTTAAAGCGAGACTGGGGTTTATTAAAAAATGAGGCGCATTTTAAGCGTTTCAGAAAACAGGTACCCCTTATGGCCACCTGGGATAATCATGATTACGGTAAACATGATGGTGGTGCTGAATTTAAGCAAAAGGAATTAACGAAAAAACACTTCCTTGATTTTTTTAATGAGCCGAAAGATTCAGTACGACGTAAAACCTCGGGTATCTATGAGGCAAAAGTGTTTGGTCCAGCTGGCAAGCGTTTACAGGTGATTATGCTGGATACGCGTTATTTCAAAGGCGCTGCCATTAAAGATAAACGTAGCAAAGCAGAAAGGGCGGCACTGGGGCTAACGGGTTCTCTGGGTAAGTATATGCCGAATAGGGATACTAAGGTTACATTGCTGGGTGAAGAGCAGTGGAACTGGTTAGCACAGCAGTTACAGGTGCCTGCGGATATTCGATTACTGGTGTCGAGCACGCAGCTTGTCGCTGATAAGAAAGGTATGGATGAGTGGGGTAATTACCCGCTGGAACGGCAACGACTGTTTGATCTGATTACCGAGAGTAAAGTTAATAACTTAATTATATTAAGTGGTAATGTACATTATAGCGAGATATCTAAAATACAGAATGGCAAACACGAGCTTGTGGATTTTACTTCAAGCGGTTTAACCCACACCAATAAGGCCTATGCCAAAGTTAACAACCCGTATCGGGTTGCGAATGCATACGATGATCTTAATTTTGGTATAGTAGAGATCAACTGGGATGCGAAGCCATCAGCGCAAGTGAAGTTACTGGCGAAAAATCTGCAGGGAGAAACGGTTATAGAATATGCAGTCTCTCTACCCCAAATGAAACGCCCAGAATAATTAATTATTTTACAGTATATGAAAAATCAGGAACGAAACATGAAAAATTTATCCCTATCAATGCTTGCGCTCAGTTTATTGTCATTCAATGCGCTGGCCGAAAACGCTAAATTCGGTGGCCCTGAACAGGTCGATAATCGTATGCAGGAAGATAAGACGGATCGAGATCTGCCATTAAAAGAAAAACTCGCCGCCGATGGAATTGATATTGCAGTGGATTACAGCGCAGTGGGTTTTAATGTGAGTGATCCATTAACGGGAGCAGACGATAATGCCAGTGGTGGTATGCTGCGTTTTTATGGTAGCTGGAAGGCGACGGATAACGGTAGCTTAATCTGGAAAATTGAACATCGACATAGTTATAGTGATACTGAACCCCGTTTTATTGGTTTTAATGCAGGGGTCAGTGCCTTAGAAGTACCGCCATTTAGTGATCAGGGGGGGCGATTAACAAACCTGTACTGGAAACAGAGTTTTAATGATAAAAACGCAACGCTTATGGCGGGTTTTTTAGATGCAACGGATTATGTTGATGTCTATGCGGTAGCCAGCCCCTGGACAGGTTTTATGAACTTTGCCTTTAGTACCGGTGCAACCACAATGGTATTACCGGGAGATGCTGCGCTGGGTATTGCCGGTGGAACCATGCTAGGGGAAAACTTTTTTCTTATCGCCGGTATAACCGATATGGAATCGGATCCGACCAAACCTTTTTCTTCTTTATTTGATGAGAGTCATTTCTTTAAAACCGTTGAGTTAGGCTGGACCTCAGCGAAAGATAATATCTATGTAGATAACTTCCATATAACTTATTGGGATGCGGATGAAAGTTTAGAGCAGGGGCAGGCCGCAGACTCGGGTGTTAATTTTTCAGCCTCTAAAATGTTGGGTTCATGGCTGCCATTTTTACGTGTTGGTGTAGCGGATAAGGGTAGCCTGTTAGGTATAGATACTTCGGTTAGTACCGGTTTTGCTTTATATGGTTTAGGCGGAAAGTCTAATACCTTTGGTGCGGCGCTTAACTGGGCGGATGTGATAGGTGCGGCTGATGAGCAGATAACATTGGAAGCCTTTTATTTAATGAAGTTAACGTCATACTGGGAGCTCACACCGGATATTCAGATTGTGCAAGATCCGGCAAATAATGTGAATGAAGATCAGGAAATTATTTTGGGTTTGAGAACACGTTTGATATGGTGAGAACGGTTATAAATATTTCAAAAAAAATAATTTCAACAGTCATTCCCGAATGCTTGTGTCGGGAATCTAGCGACCTTAAGTGCTGCAAAGTCACTGGATCCCCGACACAAGCATTCGGGGATGACGGTATTTTTCAAGTTAATAGCACAGAAGTGGCTTGATCCACCCTACAATAAATTTAAATGTTTAATGGAAAATGTATGTTTGCTCGATTTAATTATTTATTCCTAACAACTTCACTAGTTCTGTCTGCAGCCACTGCTCAGGCAGAAAAACAGCTCAGTGCGGATGAGGCGGCTAAAGAATTAGCCAACCCCAATACCGCACTGGCAAGTTTAAATTTCAAATTTCAATACCGAATCTTTGAAGGGGATTTAGCCGGAGCCGATGATCAAAATAGCACCCTGGTTTTGTTTCAGCCCAGTTTGCCTTTTCCCTTAGATAATGGCGATAAAATTATTTTTCGCCCTGCGGTGCCTCTTATCGCTGCTCAGCCGACGCCTTTAGGGACAGGGCAGTACGATGATGAATCAGGTATGGGGGATATTTCTTTTGATCTGGCTTATGCACCGAAACGAGATGATGGTTTATTGATTGCCTATGGTTTTATTTCAAGTTTGCCTACGGCCACTGAAGATAGCCTGGGCAGTGATCGTCTGACCCTGGGGCCAGAGTTTCTAATTGGTAAAATCACCAAAGATTATGTGCTTGGTGCGTTTCCCAATCACCAATGGGATGTTGCGGGCTCCGGTGATAAAAAAATTAATCTGACAAGCATGCAGGTGTTTGCCAGTGTATTACCCGGTGGTGGCTGGAACTATGGCACTTCGCCGATTATGAGTTATGACTGGGAGACGGAAGAGTCAACGATTCCACTTAATTTTAATTTTGGTAAAACGTTGATGTTTAGTGGTAGCCCCTGGAAGCTGTCGATGGAAATTAATTATTATGTGACGCAGCCTGATGCGTTTGGGCCTGAGTGGATGATTGGTTTTACGGTGACGCCGGTGGTTAAAAATAAAATGGTTAGCTGGTTTAAATAAGGTTTGATTCGTTATACCAGTATGACGAGAAGGTAGTATTCTTACTCCGTCATACCGGCGCATGCCGGCATCCATGAATCAGGTTCATTTTAGTTTGGAGTGTGGATACCGGCTAAAAGCACGCCGGCATGACGGCAAAGAAATAATTCCACTTCGTCATGTTATTTGATGCTCAGGCTTGAGCGTACATCAGCTATTGTTATAAATGATTTATTTGCATGGTACTTAAAAGGTTTAAGCCGAATCTTCTATAAAACTCAATGACACCTTCCTTGGCATCAAAACCTTAGCCAACCTTAGCCGGCCCCCCTGAAATGGCTGTCCGTATTTTTTTTTAATGTTTTAAAATATAAAAGACATGAAATTTAATATTCCATATTACAACTAAAACAATTTCAACTGTCATTCCCGAATGCTTGTGTCGGGAATCCAGCGACTTTGCAGCACCTAAGGTCACTGGATCCCCGACACAAGCATTCGGGATAAAACCGTATGGAACGGTTTTGAACAGGCTTGCCTGGCCTAGAGGGCGAAGGGCAGGAGCCCGGAGTAATGACGATATTTTTTAAGTTATTGGGTTAATAGCAACTTGAACGACCCAAAATAATTTAGATAGAAAAATATATGTTTAATCGATTATTGATTTCAATAATAACTATTTCACTTTACCTGTCTTCTGTTACAGCACAGGCTGAAAAACAGCTCAGCGCATAAGTATATTGTCGCCGGATTACCAAATTACAAGCGTAGTATTTGTTTTATATTATTACAGTCTCTTTCTGATACGTTATTTTGTTCGGCCAGTTCAGACCATTGTTCAACGGCATGTATAACCTGTTCTGCAATTTGTTTTACAATGGTTTTAGGTAAACCAAAAATTTTTCCATGCTTTGATACTTCACTGGCTTTTGGTGCCCACGGTGAGTACTGATAACCCGCAACAGGATAATTCTCCTTGCTAAGTGATGGCACCATGTCGTAGCCGGGTGACATGCGGTATCCATCACCTTCATTAATTAAACTGAAGTTACGCTCATGGTCATCTGTATTATTGATTGCACGGTTAAATAACATTAAACGCAGTAGCTGTGTTAAGTCGGCTTCTATATCAATTGAAAACATTCTAACTATCTCTGCAATATTATCGTAACGAAATGCCCCGCCTTTATCCCGTTGTGTTTCCGTGTTTTTTAATAAGGCATTTATAGTAATGAGGTGACGACGAGATAGTGGCTGGTTATTCTCCATGACGATATCAAAACGGTCTAATAGTAAAACATCACGGTTATTTATACCGTTGCGTACCTGCCCGGAAGGTACATTAAGCCCGGCAATTTTTGCCATTTGCAAACAACTGAGCTCGACTTTCGCATTGTTATACACATCTGTGGTTAAGCGATTAAATTTTGCCAGATAAGCTTTATTATCTTCATGTATTAATCCCTTGGGCCTGGCACCACCCACACCGGTGCCCGCATTGGCCAAATACAATAAACTCATTTCATCTAAATGCTCAGAATAGCTCGCAGGTGCATCAACAGATTGCGCTGCTGTTTCAGCCGCTAAAAGGTGCTTTATATCACAGCCCATTTCATAGTCTGGTATTTCACCTGCTTTTACCCATTGCAGTGCACCAATGCGACTATGGCTAAGCTGGCTTAAGATTTCAATTGCGCAGTGTTGATTTATTTCATGCTGGTTACGATAAAATGCCAATTGCGCAAGTACTTTTCGCCCCCAGTCATCGGGTAAATAATCATCCAGAATGCCGGGGAAACCCCCTGCACATTTTAAATTGATTTCTTTTTTAGTTAAGGGCAGTTGAACCGGGTCAAGCGCAAAGGCCTGTGGCTGTTCTCTATATTCTTCCGTGTAGCGAAATGCCATTTGAACCAGTTGGCCAGCTGACTCCAGCAAAACCACTTCACCCGCCTTAATTAATCCGTTTGCCGGGGTGTTGAGATACAGGTCATAACGTTGTCTGTTATTCGTCATCAAACAGGCTCTTTTCTAGTCGGAAAAGCTGGGCGAAACCCTGTTCTGCATTGAGCAGTTTTGCCGCCTGAAAATAATATTTCAGACTCACAGAGGCATCGCCTTTTTCCATTTTCTGTAAGGTGGCTCGGCTAATGCCGACACGCAGGGCAAAGGCAGCCATATCATCCTGAGGAAAATGCTTTTTACGTGATAAGCGAAGATTAGTGCCTAGCTGTTTTAGAGTGCTCATGTCCAGATGGTACCATAATTATGGTATATATCGATTAAATATGTTTTTATGACTATTATTATGGTATATATTCTGCCATATTATTGGCTGTGGTACCGATTTGTTGTTTTATAAATACTCCAGAACAGGACGGCCAGCAGGTAATAAATTTTTATACTGCCTGGAATATTCTTCTTTCGTCATACCGGCGCATGCCCACTACTATCCGGAATAAATATTAAGAATGATATATAACGCTATACAGCTAGCATAATAAGTAAGTCTGGCGACAGTCGACTTAAAAACTAGAAAGGCCAAAGCGAACAGATGTGCTGTAGCAATAAACCAGTCTCCTCATGTCGTCATACCGGCGCATGCCGGTATCCATGAGTCCGGTTCCTTTTACTTAACAGCTTAATACCGTACTGGAGAAGGCTCTCTACCTACTTTGAGTTCAATGCCCTCCCAGGTATTGCGACGAACTGAACGATGGATTCCGTACCGGCTAGAAGCACGCCTGCATGACGAAAGCAGGCATGCCGGAATGACGCGAGTTTTCAAGGTCTTATTTATTCCGGACAGTAGTGGGTGCATGCCGGTTTCCAGAAGCAATCTTAGCCGAATCTTAGCCGGACACCCACAATAACAATATACCTATATTTTAACTAAGCCTTTGTTTTTATTACTACCTTAATATGGGTGTCCGTATTTTTCCTTTTTCCTGACCTTATTATTCCTTATATTACTCCCCATCTGTCACGCTTTATATTTACCGTGTGGACAATGTGTATACATTGGCGTATATTCAACAGATATACAAATTTACATGCATACTATGAGGTACTCTATGGCAACTGCTCAAAATAAAGTCGCCCCTATCAATATCCGCGCCCTGGAAGAACAGCGTTCTTTAATTGATAACAATCCTAGCCGGACACCCACAATAACAATATACCTATATTTTAACTAAGCCTTTGTTTTTATTACTGCCTTAATATGGGTGTCCGTATTTTTCCTTTTTCCTGACCTTAATTATTCCCCATCTGTCACGCTTTATATTTACTGTGTGGACAATGTGTATACATTGGCGTATATTCAACAGATATACAAATTTAAATGCATACTATGAGGTACGCTATGGCAACTGCTCAAAATAAAGTCGCCCCTATCAATATCCGCGCGCTGGAAGAACAGCGTGCTTTAATTGATAAAGCCGCGTCACGTTTGAATAAAACACGTTCTGACTTCATGCTGGAGGTAGCTTGCCAGGAAGCTGAGAATATACTGCTTGATCAACAGTTATTTCTGGCAGATAAGGCCTCCTTCGATACTTTTCAGGCTTTGCTAGATGCGCCGGTGGCTGATAATGAAGCACTGCGTAAACTACTCAATCAACAGGCACCCTGGGAAACTTAACTGGGGGAAACTTAACTGGGGGAAACTTAACTGAGGGAAGTATGACTGAATGGCAAAAATATCGGCACCTGAACCGCTTTCAGCTAATCATAATATTGAAGCTTTTGATTGTGGTGAACAGGTACTCAATAACTGGCTAAAACGTCGTGCTATGAAAAATGAAGCTGCGGGTGCTTCTCGTACATTTGTGGTCAGTAAAGATGAGAAAGTTATTGCATACTATGTGCTGGCTACAGGTAGTGTTATGCATAATCGTGCGCCCAGTAAAGTTAAACGTAATATGCCAGAACCCGTACCGGTTATGGTGCTAGCTCGACTTGCTGTTGATAAAAATATGCACTCAATGGGCTTGGGCCGGGGGCTACTCAAGGATGCGATATTGCGAACACTGAGTGTTTCAAAACAGGCCGGGATAAAAGCCTTATTAGTGCATGCACTTTCTGAAAAAGCACGTAAATTTTATTTACGCTGTGGTTTTATAGAGTCGCCTTTAGATTCAATGGTGTTGATGATGAACCTTAAAGATGCACAGCATCAGTTAATTTAGATCTGGACGTTTCTGTTGTTGCTGAATACCCCGACAATAACTACCAGGGATGCACACATATTTATATTTATTTGAGTGCCTGGTTTAAGAGCCCGTATTACATTTTGAATTTTTACAGATATTAATCTCACCTACAAACAAAGGGCCGTTATTGTTAAGGTATTTTTAACTGGTAAATTAACCTCAAATCATTAAACAATATTTTGAGATTTCATGTTAATTAAATGGCCTTTTGGGTTTTGATGTCTTTTGGCTTTTTAATTTCATTTAAATTAACTTTAAGCCAGCAAGTTTGAAATAACTGAATACCGCCCAGGTCTACAAAAGATGTCGTGTATAACTTTTTGTCGTTACGTTCAATATACCAGGCCGCTTTTTTTAAATAATCTTTTTCTGTTAAAGCATGATATGAGTACCCGCTTTTCATGCCGGGAAAAAGCGACCTAAAAACCCCTCGATATTTCACGAACCCTTGATGCACTCTTCCTTCAACTTTTTGTATCGAGCAAGATCGTAGTTTTAGCTTATTTCCCGCACAGAATGAAATCACGTGTAGGAAATTAACTTATTGTTTTACTAACTCCCAAATCGTCACACCCATAGCGGGTTCAAAATCTTCAGGATAAGCTTCAACGCCAGGATCGTTACAAGCTAAAATAAGTTCTAAGCCAGTATTATCGTATTCATAAATGCAGTTGCCAGTTTCACCAACGGCGGATGGTTGCGTGGAACTAACAACGGTTATTTGCATTCGTAGTAAAGAAGCAGTACTGCTATCAGTAAATGTACCACTAAAAAACTCACCGATAAAATCGCTATACGTGACATTAGAACCAGAAAATTCAAAGACTTCATCATTTGGGCTTTGAACACCAGACTCAAATACGTCCCAAATACCTTCTAATTCATTTGGTGTGGATGTGGGTATTGGTGAGTACTGCCATGAACTTTCAAAAATACCATCGTTATCTGAATCAAGTAACAAATCAAAAGAAAATATGTCTGAAAAACTGATCCTTAATGTTGAGAACTGGCTGCGCAATTCAAGTGTTCCAGACACAATTTGAGAGTTAGTTGAAAAATTATCTATTCTTAAACTCCCAGATTCAACTGTTATGGACCCAATGGTGTCGATAATAGATCCTGTAAAAGTCGCCGATAAACGATCAATTGATTCACTATAATCATATAGAATACCTAAATCCCGCATAAAAACAGAACCAGCAAAATTGGTAAACAGTAAATCAGTTGATAAAGTATCCATGGTCCAGCCACCGACGCCGTTATTTTTTTCCTGGTAGTCAAAAGAAAATTCACCCTCCAACTGTGTTCGTTCTCGAGTTGAAGTGTCGGTGCGACTAAAATTCGTAAAAATATATTCGGCATTCCATCGACGAATATCTGTTGCAATGATTAACTCATCTCCGAAATCGGCATCAAAATTAATAAGTTCTTGATGTATCGAGCCATTTACAGGCGCACTACTGGCGCCAAAACAGGTATTAAAAGTCACATCACTCGATTCACCAGACGATATATTTCCACTATTATCAAGATCAACAAAGTCCTTGGTGTAAGAGCCACTGTCCAGGCATGTTTGTGTGTTTCCATCTTGCGGGTTACTGGATACTAAGTCGCCAATAATAAGAATCATGGGATATGTTTGTGCTTCTTGCATACCGATAAATGCATTAGCAAACGAAACCGCAATTCTTTCGGCATCACCTTGATTAATGATACCGGTATCACTATTGTCGGGAACTATTTCGGAATCAGAGTCGCTACCACATGCTGTTAATAGTAGGCTAATAGAAAGTGTTAAAATTATTTTCTTCATTGAATATTTCATCGAATACGTCCTTGGTAATTTATTTTAAGACTTGAACAATATCTCATTTTTGTGCTCCCTTTTTTAAAGTGTTTCACATTTTTAAGCTTCCGCTGCTCTCAAGTAGTAGTGTGGCCGTTTTGACCCGTTTATGATTATTTAGAAGCATAATCAGTTCGCAGCACTAACTAAGCGGGCCTTTTTCAATAATTTACCCCTTATGCTTAATTCAGAATAAAAAGATTATCACTCTGAATTTAACAATGCGAAGGCAAATCTTAGCCGAATCTTAGTAGAATCTTAGTAGGACACCCATAATAACAAAATACCTATATTCTTAATCTTAGTCGGACACCCATAATAACAATAGATCAATATTTAAACTAAGCCTTTGTTTTATTGCTCGTTTAATTATGGGTGTCCGTGTTATTTTGTGTTATTTCTGTGTTATTTTTTATTTGTGTTATTTGTTTTGAAAAAATCACTACTGGCGCTCGTCATCGCGATAACGGTTGCATCCACAGCCCATGCGAGTCTGGTAGCAAAAAAAATGGCCTGCATCGAACAAGGCTAAACAGTTCGTTAAAGACACGATTGTGATTGGTATGCTGGCCAGTTCGTATGGAACTGGTTGGTCAATAAACTAACAACTACTGACCTGCTTCAAAGAAGTACGTGATGCGGGGATCGCCGGCCATGAGATGACACTGCCGGCAGCCTTCATGAACTGGGATGCACTGATGAAGCAACACTATGCATTTCGTGTGGCGATGGCAGAAGAGTCTGTGAATTTTATCTTAGTGAGGAGCACCCGTGATATCTAAGTGGCATATATCAAGGGCAAGACTGCTGTGATCTGGAATTCGCAAACAGCGACTATTATAGAAGAAGACCTGACGCGTATAGCCGCCCCGAAAGAGATGGGCTTTGGAAGCGTGATTACAGCAATAAAGACCTGGCCAAAATCTACGGCGGCAATAAGATGCGTGTTTACCAGCGAGTATGGGAAGATGCACCGCAAGGCAAGTGGAATAAGGAATACGCAGAACGGGTTAAGCTGCGTAAGGAATTTATGGAGAAATACGGTATTCGTTAATCTTCTCAAAACTCAACCAACAGGCCGCATTAAAAGGCAGCCTGTTGGTTTTGCAATTTCAATATTTCCTCTATGCCCAGCGTAATAATTTAGCTGAAGTAACCCACAGAAAATCATCCTGTTAAACCCCGTAAATTCCTGATAGTCACCACAACCCTGTTGGTATTCGATTTCTGCTCGGTAAGTTTCGCCAGTGTCTAAATCACTTTTAAAAAAATGTGAGTTTTATAGAGGAGTCGAGTAGAATGTGTTCAAAATATAAAATACGCTGGTAGCGAGAAATTAAAGGGGACTTAAATGTTAATTGACAGGTTTAAAGCAAAGCCACAATGGTTTCAGGTTGCTACGGTTATTTTTTTAATAACCCTGTTTTCAAGCTGTGCAAAAATCGTCAAAGATTATGCAGAATTATATGGCCCCTCTTCACCCAAAGATCGCATACTGACATCAGCTGAATTAAAACAGAATAAACATATTTCATTTAAGAATGAAGTGCAGCCGATTCTGAGTAACCGGTGTGCGGTATGTCACAGTTGTAATGATGCTCCCTGCCAGATTAATTTTACTTCCATGGAGGGCATTGATCGAGGTGCGTCGGTTGAGCCAGTGTATAACGGTGCCCGTTTCTCCCAGCAGGACCCTAGCCGTTTAGGCATAGATGCGTTTAGTACAGCTGAGTGGAGAGCCAAAGGCTTTTTCCCGATACTTAACGAGCGTAGGGAGAACCCACAGATAAACCGCTATAATTCATTACTTTATAAAGCGATCACGCTGAAAAGATTACACGATTATCCCACTCAGGGGAGATTGCCAGAAGAATATGATATAGGTACAAAGTTAACGGAAGATGAATCGTTTGTCCATGCACAAGTCTGCCCAACGGTTGAAGATTATTCCGAATTTGCTGTAGTTAACTCTCAATGGGGTATGCCGTTTGCTTTGCCACCCGTGAGTAATAAAGAATTTAAAACGATAGAAACCTGGCTAGAGCAGGGCGCAAAAACTGAACCCGTAAAACCTTTGTCTAAATCACTGCAAAGAGAAGTGGATAAGTGGGAGAGGTTTTTTAATGGCGCATCGAATAAAGAGCGTTTAGCGGCTCGTTATATTTATGAGCATATTTATCTAGGGCACCTCTATTTTAAAGGCGTGTCGGATAAAGAATTCTTTACTCTGGTTAGATCTACAACGCCACCGGGTACCGATATTAAACAAATCAATACGATTAGACCTTATAATGATCCAGGTACAGATAAGTTCTTTTATCGTCTGCAACGTTATAACCGGGTTATTGTCGATAAAACCCATATGCCCTATGCCTTAGATAAGAAACGTATGAAGCGCTATAAAGAATTGTTTATTGACGCTGATTATAGCGTTTCAAGTTTGCCTTCTTATGATCCGATCCTTGCATCAAACCCATTTAAAGCTTTTGCTGAAATACCTGCAAAAAATCGTTACAAGTTTATGCTGGATGAAGCTAAATATTTTGTAAATGGTTTTATTAAAGGTCCGGTATGTCGTGGTTCAATTGCCTTAAGTGTAATTGATGATCATTTCTGGGTGGCTTTTATGGATCCGGATAAAAGTTATATTAGCCAGGACTCCGAGTTTCTTGCACGTGTGAGTGATAAGTTACGCATGCCTTCAGAACAGGAGAATAGCGCAAGTTTATTATCTGTCTGGGCGACCTATAGTGATGATGCTAGTGAATACTTCCTGGAGAAAATTAAATATTTAAATGAAAAATTACCCGAGGGAGAAAATTTTGATCTAACGCATATCTGGGATGGAGACAAAACCAATGATAATGCGGCATTAACGGTTTACCGACATTATGACAGCGCAACAGTTTTAAAAGGTTTTATTGGCGGTGTACCTAAAACTGGCTGGGTTATGGATTACCCGGTTTTAGAGCGTATACATTATCTATTGGTCGCAGGTTTTGATGTATATGGAAAGGTAGGGCATCAGTTATCTACACGTCTGTATATGGATTTCTTACGCTTTGAGTCTGAGATCGAGTTCCTCGCCTTTTTACCCATTAAAGACCGTGCGAAAGTACACAGGCAGTGGTATCGAGGAACAGATATTACAGAAGATATGCTTGAATGGTTTGATGATTTAGATTTTCCCATGCATGAGAGTAAAATTAAGTATGAAACCGATGATACTAAAAAGGAGTTTTTTGCCAGGCTGTCTTATCACCTGGCAAAAGCACAACGCAACCATGGTGATTATTTAAATCAGTGTAAAGATTTTCCGATTGCCTGCAAGACAGGTGGTTGGCATAAAAAGGTTTCAAAACTGGATAAGGCACTCTATGAATTAAGTCGTATAAGCGGTAAGCGCACCAGTGTTTTTCCAAATGTGACTTTCTTGCGTATTAAGGTGGATGGTAGTGTTAAAAATGATAAGGTTTATACGATTGTGCGAAATAAATCTTATCTTAATGTGAACTCGTTAATGGTGAGTGAAGACATCAGGGTGCCTGAAGAAGACACTATCGATGTTATTTCAGGTTTTGTTGGTGCATACCCCAATTTCTTCCTGCAAATTAATATGAATCAGGTAAGTGATTTTGTTGATGAATATAAAAATATAAATAGCTTTGAAGCTTATGAAGCGCTGGTAGACAGGTATGGTGTGCGCAGAACGAGCCCAGACTTCTGGGATGTTTCTGACTGGTTTTATAAAAAACATCAGTATGATAATAAAGTATATGCGGGGCTATTTGATTTAAATCGGTATAAAAATCGATAAAGTTGATCCACCCTACAGATTATTATTCTATTGAAAAAATGAGCATTAAAAAATAAAAGTTTTATGAAACCCGTATCTGATAAAAACAATTTCCTTTATTTAGTAATCTCCCTGATTATCCTGCTTCTGGTAGGCGCACTGGTTGAACAGTTTCCCAGTAAGCTGGGGCAACATGTTTTTCAGGCGGTTACGGTTATTACACTTGCCTCAGGCATTGCTGGTTTTAGATCATCACGGCGCTGGTTTCATACGGGAATAGGTTTTATAGTTTCAGTGTTTATTGTGGTCTTGCTGGGTGTGTTGCTCGATGTATCGGGTATGAGTTATATTCACCTGATACTGTTAATTATTTTTTATTTATGGGCGACCTGGCTGGCGGCCAGGCAGGTTTTATTTACCGGCCCCATTGATGGCAACAAAATTGTCGGTGCCATTTGTATCTACCTGCTAATGGGGCTGGTCTGGACTTTATTATACCTTGTTATCGCCCAGGCCATGCCTGGTGCATTTAACGGCCTTGAGCAAGCAGTATGGTATGATAATTTTGCCGATGTTGCTTATTACAGTTTTGTTACCCTCACCACTTTAGGTTATGGTGATATTAGTCCGGTTATACCCATCGCCCGTTTTCTGGTGTATATGGAAGCCATTGTGGGTGTTTTTTATATGGCGATTTTAGTAGCTAGTTTGATAGGTATAAAAACATCAGAAATAAAAAACAATTAAGATAAATAAAAAATATAGGGTGGCTCAGGCGAAGCGGGTCCACCAGAATTACCCAGTGAACAGGTGGATCCACTTCGCTTGATCCACCCTACGGGTTAATTAAAAATTGTTAAAAAGAAGTCAGGAAATAAAGGATAAAAAATGAATAATAATGAATTCACAAAAAATGCAATAGAAGCGGCTATACGTCTGGGCTTACTGTTTCTACTGATTAGCTTTTGCCTTGATATTATCAGGCCTTTTGTTTTACCCGTCATGTGGGGTGTGATTATCGCCGTTGCTATTTATCCATTATTTACAAAGCTTAAATCTTCAATGGGTAATAAAAACAAGCTGGCTGCTATTGTGTATACATTGCTTACACTTGCTTTAATAATTACCCCAACCATCCTGATCTCTAATTCAATTATTGATACATCCGCTATTATCACTGAGCGTTATGAAGCAGGCACACTGGAAATACCGCCACCGAATGAAAGTGTTAAAGAATGGCCTTTAATTGGTGAAAAAACATATGCTATCTGGTCACAGGCATCAACTGACCTTGAGGCGACTTTAAGCAAGTATGAAGCAGAAACCAAAAAGGCAGGTAAAGCGATTGTTGCCGGTGCAGCGGGAGCGGCGGGAACTATTTTACAGTTTGTGTTATCAATTATTATTTCCGGAATTCTAGTTGCGAATGCGCAAGGTGCATATAAAGTGACTATCAAAATCTTTACTCGATTGACAAACATTGACACGGGTAAGGAGTATGCCGATTTAACTAAAGCCACCATTCGCAGTGTGGCTCAGGGTGTTTTAGGAGTTGCGATGATCCAGGCGGTTCTGTCCGCATTGGGTATGATGGTAATGGATGTGCCCGCATGGGGGCTCTGGACTTTAGTTGTTTTAGTGTTGGCAATCGCACAGTTGCCCCCTATTATTGTGCTGGGTTTTGTTTCCGCCTATGTTTTTTCAGTTGCAGAAACTACACCGGCCGTTATATTTCTAGTTTATTGTATTATCGTCAGTGGTAGTGACGGTTTCCTAAAACCCCTGTTCCTCGGACGCGGTATGGCAACACCAATGCTGGTTATTTTATTAGGTGCTATTGGTGGCATGATGTTGTCCGGTATTATCGGTTTGTTTGTGGGGGCTATTGTACTTGCACTGGGTTACGAGTTATTTATGAAGTGGCTGAATGATGGTGAAGTGGTTGCTGAGAATGGTTAAAAGTTAATACTGCTATCTTGTTAATATTAAATACCAGTAATATGAAAATAATCAAAAATTGTTCGTCATCCCCGAATGCTTGTGTCGGGGATCCAGAGACTTCAAGTTTCCAATATCACTAGATTCCCGACACAAGCATTCGGGAATGACGGGATTAAATCGATAACGTAATAATTGTTAAAAGCTATACAGTTTAAGGGCTAAAAATGTCAGAAGAAAAAACTGAAGAATCTAACCAGCAGGATCCGGTACGTAAAATTTCTAAAATAGTTTTATACCTCGTCATGTTCTTATTTATCTGGTACGTCTTTGCAGATCGGCTTGCACCCTGGACAGACCAGGCGCGGGTACAAACTTATGTGATTCCCATTGTTTCACAGGTATCAGGCAGAGTGGTAGAGGTTAATGTAGACAAGGACCAGGTTGTTCACCCCGGGGATGTGCTGTTTAAAATTGACCCAGCCGATTATGAGCTGGCGGTTGAGAATGCGGAATCTGCACTTGAGCTTGCAGGGCAGGAAATTGGTGCGGGCACCGCATCGGTGACTACTGCACAGGCTAAACTGGTTGAAGCCGAAACCCACCTGGATCATATGAAAGTACAGAGCGTGCGTGTGTATGAATTAGAAAAACAGAAGGTGTTTTCAAAATCAGAGGGTGATAAGGCCCGTGCTACGGTTAAAGCAGCAGAGGCACAGCTTGTTAGTGCTCGGGCAGACCTGAAAAAAGCCAAGCAGTCTTTAGGTAAGAAAGGAAATAAAAACCCACGTATACGCTCTGCCATTGCTGCCCTTAAAAAGGCCCAGTTAGACCTGAGTAGAACAAGCATTGTTGCACCTTCATTGGGGGGGATTACCAACCTGCAAATAGATGTAGGGCATTACGCCAGTGCGGGCACACCTGTAATGACATTTATTGAAGCGGATAATGTCTGGGTACAGGCAAACCTACGGGAAAATAATATTGCTAATATTAAGCCGGGAGATTCGGTTGATATCGCGCTGGATGTTGCACCAGGAAAAATATTTAATGGCACGGTCAGTAGTGTAGGGTTTGCAGTAGACAGTGGTAACTCCGGAGCCGTGGGTGGCCTGGCTATGGTAGAAGGCAAGTCTGGCTGGTTGCGAGACGCACAACGCTTTCCGGTAATTATTACCTTTGATGATGACAGTGCCCGTGGCTATCGTAGACTGGGTGGGCAGGCGGATGTTCTGGTTTATACCAGTAATAACTGGATAATAAATCCCCTTGGCTGGATATGGATACGGGTGTTGAGCTGGTTCTCTTATGTCTATTGATGCAGTTATAAAAGTAAGCTCATTAAAAGCCTGGTGGCAGCTTGTTATTCAGGATCAAACCCGTGCCAGAGTAATGCGCTTTGCCGTGGGGGTAACTATTGCGGTTGCACTGGCTTATGGTATTAACTGGCCACTGGCTTTTTTATTGCCTGTACTCTCTTCTGTTATTCTGGCATTACCTCTACCTATGCCATCATTACAGGCCGGCATACGTAATATGTTCAGTACGGTAAAAGCATTTGCACTTGGGCTTGTTTTTTCGTTGTTTTTTTTACAGTATCCAGTGGCTTATATTTTAATGCTGGGTTTTGTACTGTTTCATTTATATTATTATCTTAATCGTGGTGGCTCATTCTGGTTAACTTTGATGAGTATGCTTGCACTTCTTATGTTGCCTATGATGGCAAATTCAAATGAAGGGCTGGCGATAGGTTTTTCTATTGGCTTTGTTTACACCGGCTGCTTAACGGTTATTATGGTCTGGGTTTCGTACCTGCTGGTGCCTGATCCACAGTCAGCAAAATTTCCCCAGTCGCCCGGATTTCAAGCGGGGTATTCACCGCTGGCGGCACAAACAGCCCTTAAAAGTACCTTGATTATTTTTCCAATGGCTAGTCTGTTTATTATTTTCAATCTGAGCGATTATTTGTTGGTGATGATTTTTTCGGCATTATTTATTTTAAAACCCGAACTCAACGCAGGTAAAGAGGCGGGCAGGAATTCACTGATTTCTACGCTGCTGGGCGGTGCTTGCGCCGCGGTTTTTTACTGGTTGATTGTGGTTGTACCTGAATATCATTTTTATATCGTCTTAATGCTATTAACTACCTTGTTATTTGCGATGAATATTTTTTCCGGGAAACCCACGGCAAAATATTATGGTTCAGCATTTATTGCTTTACTCATTCTGGTTAATGGTAGTATGAGTGAAGGTGCTGATTTTAGTGGATTGCTTATCAATCGAATATTGCTGATCATATTAGCAACAAGCTATATTGTTGCCGCTATAAAGGTGCTGGATAGTTACTGGCCCGAAAAAAATATAAATCAGTTGTCTGCAAGTGATTAGATTTGTATCTGGTTATTGATTTCCGTTCTAAAGGAAATTGGAGTTAAAAATGAGTCATAAAAGTATTAATATAAAACATTTAACAGCTGTATTTCTTTTAGCAACTGGTTTGATATCAGTTAATGCAGTAGTTGCTGAAGATATAAAAGTCGCTTTCCCAGACAGGTATATGTTTCGCTTAGGCAGTTACTTTGTGGATCAGGCAACTACCGATTTTACGATATTATCTAATGCGGGTATAGGTGGGGGTGTCAGCTTTAAAGATGATCTGGGTGGTGAAGATACAGATACGATACCAAGGATTGATGCCTATTATAGATTTAATAATAAGCATAGAATCGATTTTACATTATTTACGGTTGACCGACCCGGCAGTAAAACACTGACTGTAGATTTAACAATAGGTGATGAAACCTTTTTTGCCAATGATACGATTGTTTCTGATATAAAATATAATGTATATAAACTGGATTATGCCTATTCATTTTACCATTCACCGGAAGTTGAACTGAGTTTGTTGGCAGGCTTAAGTTTTACCTCATACGACTTAAGTTATAGTCTGGATAGTGGCGGCAGGGCCGATAGCAGTGATGTAACAGCACCACTGCCTATGTTTGGTTTAAGTATGGGGTATGCAATTAATTCTAACTGGTCGCTTCATTACACATCGGAGTCATTTTTTATTGAGTTGAATGATTCTATTAAAGGTGCCTTGCTTAATTATCAGCTGGATATTGAATATAAATTATTTCAGAATTTTTCAATTGGGCTTGGGGTTTCCCGATTCTCTACAGATGTCGAGATAAAAAACGGTGACTGGAAAGGATCAATACAAGATAGTCGTAGGGGCGTTCTATTGTTTGGTGCCTTATATTTTTAGTTGTAGAAAATGCCTGTTGTATAAAATAAAAATAGAAGCTTTGCAGCAGACGTGCAGAGAATACAAAGATAATTTTAAACTGACCTGGGTTGGGGCAAGGATCACAGTTCCACAATGACTAATGTAGACTCTACGGTTAAGAATTATATGTGTAAGTAGATTGTAATAATATCTGACACTTTTACAAAGGTGACATATGTCAGTCGTAAATCGATCAATTATTAATAAAGTTAAATTAGAGGATGAAAAAAGCGATTACAGTTACTGGATAAATCAATCAGTTGAGGCCAGACTGGATGCTTTAGAGTCACTTAGAGAAGAATATGATAACTGGAAATTCCATGATCAACAAAGATTTCAAAGAGTTTATCGAGTTATTAAAAAAAATAATCACTACTATCCCGCTAAGATAATTTAATATGACCTAGAATCGTTATATATCGAACATTTACTGATTTTTATTTATCAGCGACATGAAAACTAGAGGAACAAAATAATAATTTTACCGTCATCCCCGAATGCTTGTGTCGGGGATCCAGCGACCTTATGTACTGTAAAGACACTGGATTCCCGACACAAGCGTTCGGGAATGGCGACTCTTTTAAGTTAACGAGACACTAGTGAAAAATAATGTAAAGTACCTCGTTGTAGGTGGGTATGCCCTGGCGTTTCACGGCTATCCAAGATTTACTTACAAGTGTTACTGGTCTTGAATTTGAAGAATGTTATAAATCAAAAGTGCATATTAATATCCAGGGTTCAGAAATAGATTTTATAGATTTGGAAAGTTTTAAAAAAAATAAAAAAAGCAGTGGGTCGATATCAAGATCTTGCGGACCTGGAGAATCTGAAGTAATTCTAGCAACAGACTAGCCACGGAGACGCAGAGAAAATAAATGTTATTCAGGTAGAGTGTGGATAACGAATCCACTATTACTGCGAAACTGGTGGATCCGCTTCGCTTGATCCACCCTACGTGAATATAAAATTAGCTCCTTACAGGATGTAAGCTATTTTACTTTCATGCCCGGCTGGGCACCATCGTCCGGGTTAAGAATCCACAAATCCTTCCCCCCTGGCCCAGCCGCAAGCACCATGCCTTCAGACATGCCGAAACGCATCTTACGTGGTTTTAAATTAGCAACCATCACAGTTAGCTTGCCTTCAAGGTCTTCTGGTGTGTAAGCCGATTTTATTCCTGCAAAAACGTTACGTGTTTCATCACCAATATCTAAAGTGAGCTGCAGAAGTTTATCTGCTTTTTCTACGTGCTCTGCTTTAACAATTCGGGCAATACGTAAATCAATTTTTGCAAAATCATCAAACTCTATTTCTTCTGCTATGGGTTCATTAGGCACAGCTGAATTCTTTGTTGATTGCTTAGCAGGTGATTTATGTTGTGTTGCTTTTATGTCTTCTTTAGATGCATCGATAATTTTATCGAGTGCTTCTTTTTCAACGCGTTGCATTAAAGGTTTAAATTTATTAATGCTGTGATTAAGTAGGGGCTTGTCTAAATCATTCCAGCTTAATTCGCCACAGTTTAAAAAGGCTTCTGCCTGTGCAATGACTTCTGGCAACATCGGTTTTAAATAAATGCACAGAATACGGAACATGTTGATGCCCTGTGTGCATATGTCGTGCACTTCCTGTTGTTTGCCTTCAAGTTTGTTTTTTGCCCAGGGTTCTTCATCGGCAATGTATTCATTTGCCTTATCGGCCAGGGCCATTATTTCACGTGTGGCCTGGCTGTATTTCCGTTCTTCAAAATGTTGTGCAATAACATCACCCGCATCAATCATTTGTTGATGTAATTCAGGTGCAGGTAAAGCACTGGCTAACATACCGTCATTATTCTTTTTAATAAATCCTGCTACACGTGATGCAATGTTGACAAACTTGCCAACTAAATCTGTGTTTACACGTTGTTGGAAATCTTCCAGGTTTAAATCTATGTCATCAACGCCAGAAGATAATTTTGCCGCATAGTAGTAACGTAAATATTCGGGTTTTAAAT